>Ga0172365_10000222_pt1 | contig 36432 bp, 28 predicted proteins | sample LakKivSesite48cm_FD_114535 | JGI IMG/M metagenome (GOLD analysis project Ga0172365, IMG submission 114535) | Sediment microbial communities from Lake Kivu, Rwanda - Sediment site 48cm | ecosystem: Environmental > Aquatic > Freshwater > Lake > Sediment | place: Rwanda: Western Province, Lake...
GCCCGAACTGAGAGAAGACAGGGGAGAGATAGAAGCTGCCATGGAGGGTAAGTTACCAAATATTATTGAACAGAATGATATAACGGGCGACCTTCATGTGCATTCAAATTATTCTGACGGCGTCAATGATATAAGAACTCTTGCACTCGCGGCAAGGAAGATGGGTTACAGGTACATAGGCATATGTGACCATTCAAAAACATCCCGCATAGCCGGGGGACTTGACGAGCAGTCACTCAACAGAAGGGATGAGGAGATCGACAGAATACAGGAAGAAATGCATGGAATAAGAATATTCAAAGGCATGGAAGTGGATATACTATCGGATGGACGACTTGATTATTCGGATACAGTGCTGGAGAAACTTGATTTTGTTATTGCTGCGGTGCACCAGGGTTTTGCAAAAAATGTTACCCATAGAATGAAAACTGCCATGGAAAATCCCTTTGTTGATATCATTGCCCATCCCACAGGAAGATTACTTTCAGGAAGAGAGGGTTATGTCATGAATCTTGAAGAGATAATCGAGCATGCTGCAAGAAAAAATGTTGCGCTTGAGATCAACGCTGCTTACGACCGTCTTGATCTTGACGATGCCAATATACTCAGGGCAAAGGAATTTCGAGCACGATTCGTCATAGGCACCGATGCCCATGATACCGAGATGTTAAAACAGATGAAACTCGGAATAGGCATGGCAAGGAGAGGTTGGCTTGAAAAGAAGGATGTACTCAACGCCTATTCCTGGGATAGTATCCCTCTGAGAAGGAGGAAAGGATGATACCGGTGATAATAGTAAAGGGCCAGTCCGTTGCGGAAGTCTGGGAGAAAAGTCTCGTTGAGCTCTGGGAAAAAGGCATTTCCGTTAGAACGGAATATGACAGGCCCGATGACCCGGAAAGCAGGGATGCAACAATGATTATGGTAATTGAAAATCCTTTTTCGGAACCGCGGATACACCTCGGTTTTCCCGGGGGCATGGAAGACCTTGAAAAATACAGACAGGAAGTAGTTGAAGGTGTTCACGACCACTGGATAAATCCCGAAGAAAAAAAATGGACTTACACCTATCATGACCGTTTGTTTAACTATAACATACCCGACAGTTCAGAAAAGAAAAAAATAAACCAGATTGACTATATTGTTGAAAAACTCAGCGCAACGTTTTTCACGAGAAGGGCGCAGGCGATCACATGGATACCGTTTTACGACCCGGCCACCTATGACCCTCCGTGTCTGCAGAGAATCTGGTGCAGGATACTCAAAGCAAGTAATTCCGGCTTATATCTCGCCATGAACGTACACTGGCGTTCAAGAGATGCTTATCGTGCTGCTTTCATGAACATTTTTGGACTCACCTGCCTGCAAAAATCTATCGCCGACAGGATTTCAGAGAAAACGGGTGAAAAAATTACGGTTGGGCAGTATACGGATATCATTGATTCCTATCATATATACGGAGAAAGTTTTACTGATTTCAAAGAGCGCTTTCTTAACATGCTTGACAGGAGAGATTTTTACCATCCGGAGCATACAAAAAGCAGAACAATACGGAGTGACAGCCCGGTCGCACAAGCCGGATTTGAATACGGGAAACAACTGCTTGAAATGGAAAAGAAAACAGGCAAGAAGGGGGCGACACTCTGAAAAAAGTCCGCAGATTATTCTATTTTTCATATAGATGGATGAACGACAGAGGATATTAACAGTTCTGAATGGGGGTAAACCGGATACAATTCCGTGGTATGCAGATTTGTCATGGTGGTATGATGCTGAGAAGACCAAAGGAAATTTAGCAGAAAAATATAAGGGCGAAACAGGTTACTTAAGATTGCATCAGGATGCAGGAGCGGGCATTTATCTTTACCCACCCCGGGTATGGAGAGAAGAGTATCCCGGAGAAATAGTCTTTTCAGAAAAACTGGAAGGTAATATCAAGATTTCCCATGTTACTACTCCCACAGGCCAGCTGGAATCAATCTCTAAATATCTTCCTGAATCGTACACTTTCGCTTATCATTCTCATTATATCAAAAAACCCGAGGATCTTGCTGTCCTGAAGTATATATTTGAAAAAAGGAAGGTTTTTCCTGATTACAGTGATTTTGAAAGGATAGACACGCTCTGGGATGGAAGCGGAATACCTGTATGTCTGGCACCAATCTGTACTTCTCCTTTACAGACACTTATTACAAGATGGGCCGGTGTTCAAACAACAATAGATCTTATTATGGAGTACCCCAAAGAAATGGAGGAGACAATGACATTCTTGCAGGACTGCGATGAAAAAATCTTTGAAATAATTGGAGAGTCGCCCTGCAAGATTGTCGAATTTCCCGAGAACCTTTCAGGAGAAATCACAGGAAAAAGTCTGGTTGAAAAGTATGAATTGCCCTATTGGACAAAAAGGATAGCCCAACTCAAAAAGAAAGAAAAATTTGTTGGCGTACATAATGACGGGGCGGTAAAACCCACCGTTTCTCTGCTTATCAAAGCCGGTTATTCATTTATTGAAGCAGTGACGCCGTTCCCGGTGGGAGACATTACGTTTGAAGAGATTGAAGAGATAATCGGGGATAATGTCATTGTCTTCGGTGGTATTCCGGGAGCTCTCTTTTCTCCTCTATACTCTGACGAATATTTTGAAAACTTCCTGAGAAAAACTATTGCCTTTTTTTGCAAAAAAAATTACATATTAGGCGTGGCTGACCAGGTTCCTCCGGATGCCACATTGAAAAGGATTTCTTTCGTTAGAGAAGCTATAGAAAACTTTTGACTCAGGAAAAATGAAGAGTGAAACAGAAAAATTTCATAACAATAGGAGAGAAATGAAGAAAGTGAAAATGATATTTATCGTTCCTTATTGTCATGCTGACTGGGCATGGACTTTTACAAGAAGATGGCATGAGAAAAGATATGTTCTTGTGTTTGATGAGGTTCTTGATACATTAAGGAATCATCCCGAATTCAGATGGTACTTTGACACCTACAAGACCGAAGTTGAACCGTTCCTGAAAAAAAGGCCGGAAAAGTTCAGGGAATTGAGGCAGAGAATTCATGAGGGAAAGATTGGAATATGCGGTACCTATACCAACCTCAGACCCTCCATGGTAGGAGAAGAAACACAGATACGGGATATACTGATGGGAAGGAAGGTCTATGGAAAACTATTCCCCGGAGCAGATCTGACGGTTTATGCGTCCACCGTTGATGTTTCAGCCGGGCATCCTCAGATGCCCCAAATTCTGAAGAAGACCGGATACAGATACTTCAGATTCTGGAGACCCCACACCGCTTTATCCGCAAAGAAAATACCCCTGGAATTTTACTGGAAAGGACAGGACGGAAGCAAAGTTCTTTGCAGCCGGGGTCCTTATCCCGGTTTTAACTATTACAGAGAACTTGAAAAAAATTTTAAAGATGAGTTGGATTGCGACCGGGAACTTTCCCCCGCAGGAATAAGATGGATAAGCATGGGAATGGATGATACAAGACCTCTGAGAACTCCTTACGAAGACAAAAAAATACCCGTTTTTCGTTTCATGAATAACTGGAATAGTTCAAAACGAACACCTGTCGCATTTGCCGTACCGTCTGAATATTTCAAAGAAATTGAAAAAGAAAACTTGCCTGAAATAGAAGGTTCTCTGGACCCGTGTGAAGTCAGCTACAATGTCGGGTGGGGCGGTTCAAACGGATTGTTCTGTCTGCGGCAGGCGAATGAAGTGAATCTCACGGAAGTGGAAAAGTGGACGGCAATTGCGTCTCTACTGGGCTTTAAAAACGTATTCAGGGAAATTGGCCAGTTGTGGGAAAAACACCTGCTTTCCTGTGCGCATTCAACCCAGTGGCTTTTTGAAGAAGATTTTTGTGAACTGCTCCAAATCGCCATTTACGTTAAACAGAACTGTAATGCAATAAAGAAAAAAGTTCTGTCTTTTCTGAGTGATAAATTGTCCGGTAATAAGAACTCTGAATTTATTATTTTTAACCCTCTCTGTCGCAACAGGGAAGAAAAGATTTTTCTGAATATAGCACTCCCTATGGGAGAAACAAGATTCAAACTTTGCGATGGTAGCGGCAAAAATGTGCCTTTCCAGGTCATAGATACAAACAGTGGCGGCGGCCCGGAAGAAAAAATCTTTGAGCATCGTATAATGGCAAAGTTGATTCTTCCTTCAACAGGATATAACACCATTTCCGTGATAAAAGGGAAAAAGGATAAGAAACAGATGGAGAACGTTCCATTTTCGGTAAAAATGCATGGTGCGGAAATCACCAGGGTTGAAGCGTTTGGAAAGATATATCAGGCTCATGAAGGAAATAGTTTCGGCAATTTAAAACTATACAGGGTTGATACAACAAAAGGGGTTCTGCATGTAGGTCCTGTAACAGGACATGGAATCGCAGAATGGAAATACACGGAAAAACAGGATGACGGGGAACTCTATGCCTCTTATCATTCACAGGGCAGAATAGGAAAGCACAACATAGAAAGAAGAGTTTTCATCTATAAGGACGAAGCCCGCATAGAATTTCACACACAGGTGGACTGGAAAAAACAGGACGGTTTTCTGACTCTGGAATTCCCAATAATTCCCGGGGGAGTTTACCACGGAGATTTTCCGTTTGGCGTGGAGGAAAAAAGGATGGATATCGAGTCTTTTGACAGGTCCTTCGAAAGGTATAGAAAAAACCTGTTCTTCGCCAAATCTTTTATTACCTGTACAGATAAGAAAAAGAGTATTTCTTACGTCAATTATGATGCCACGCATTATTATATTCTCAATGAAAAATCCATAGGCAATATCCTGCTCAACAGTTTCACAAAGAGGCAAGGATGGGAAAGATTTATCAACAAATCAATTATGTGTGAGGGGCAACACAAGTTTGTCTCTCATCTTATTTTTCATCCGGGTGACTGGAAAAAATATCATCTGCCCGCAGAGGCGGAAAGATTCGTATATCCTCCTGAAGTGTTATATGTCAGAAGAGAGGGGAAGGGAAGGTTGTCTTCAGTATTTTCATTTCTTTCGATATCACCTCCCAATCTCGTTCTCACCGCATTTTATAAAGAGGGAGATTATTATATCCTCAGATTTTATGAGGCGGAGGGAGTGAATACATCCGCTGAAATCCGTTATTTTAAACCGCTAAGGCAAGTTGCAAAAACAGACATAGAAATTAAAAAGATCGTAAACCTTTCCGTAAAACAACATTCTGTCAGGTTTAACGTAAAACCTAATGAAATCGTAACTTTAAGGGTCCTTTTCTAAAATTACCATCATGCCTCAAAGATTTTTTTCAAAGAATTTCTCTCATATTGTATAATTTTTAGATAATGAAAGAAAAGGTTGTGATATTCGGTGCAGGACAGATAGGAAGGGGATTCATAGGGGATATATGTAACAGTTCAGGTTATTCACTCGTATTCGTAGATGTTGATGAAAATCTCGTAAGAAAACTTAACGAAAACAGGGAGTATCCGCTATGGCTGCTCGGAGATACAAAGACGGAACGAAAGATAACTGATTTGTCGGCGCTTGGTCTTTCAGAGACGAATGAGATTGCAGGGGAGATCAAATTCGCCAACCTTGCTTTTACTGCGGTGGGAGTTAACAACCTTCCTTCTTTAGCACCTCTCCTGGCAAAGGGTATCAAGAAAAAAGCACTGGAAAATCCTGACTCTTACCTGAATATTGTTATATGCGAAAACATTCTCGGAAGTTCAGGGATCTTGAAGCAGGCTACCAGGAAATATCTTAGCGACTCTTTTCTGCCTTTCCTGAATGCAAAAACCGGCTTCATAGAAACCGTTGTCAGCAGGATGGTATCTCCGCTGACAGAAAATATGCGTAAAAAAATGCCGCTTCTTGTAACTGTGGAACCTTACAACATACTGCCTGTTGACAGGAAAAGCTTCAAGGGTGAAATTCCACCCATAAAAGGATTTTATCCCGTTGACAACCTCTTCCCTTACGAAGAACTTAAACTATTCGTGCATAATCTGCTGCATGCATGTCTCGCATACGCGGGGTATCTGAAAGGATACAGGTACATATGGGAAACCCTTGGCGATACTGACATAAAAAATCTCCTGAACGGAGTCATCCGTGAAGCAAAATCCGCCCTCATGAAAAAACACAATTTTGAAATTGTGGAAATTGAAAGTTACATCTCAGATCTGATAAGGAGGTTTGGCAATAAGTTGCTGGGTGACACGGTTTACAGAGTGGGGCGCGACCCAATAAGGAAAATAGGTGCGTCGGACAGGATAGCCGGAGCAATAAAACTGTGTCTTTCCCAGAATATATCTCCGAGAAATATCTGTTTTGTTATGGCCTGCTGTTTATGCTATAATTATCCCGAAGACGAAAAAGCGCTGGAATTGCAGGACATTATAGGAAAAAGGGGGGTTATTTTTGCCTTGCAAGAAATTTCCGCAATTAAAGAAGAGCCGATTATTGAAAAAATTTTAGAGGATTATAATGAAATACAAGATGAAGGCGGCAGTTCTGAAGCACCCGGAGGAGCTTTCCGTAGAAGAGACAGCCATACCGGTACCGGGAGATAATGAAATCCTCCTGAATATTAAAGCCTGCGCCATATGTGGCACGGATGTGAAGGTTTTTCACCACGGACATAAACACATTGTTTTCCCCAGAATAACCGGACACGAGGTGAGCGGAACAATCAGTGCCGTCGGGAAAAATATAAAAGAGTACAGCAACGGCGACCGTGTAGCCATCGCCCCGGCAATCCCCTGTGGCAGATGTTACTACTGCAGGAAGGGATATCAATCAATGTGCGACAATCTTAAAGCGATAGGTTATCATTACGACGGCGGATTTGCCGAATATATGCTGGTGCCGGAAGATGCCGTGCGAAACGGATGTGTGAACAGGATTCCGGGCAATGTCTCTTTTGAAGAAGCATCAATAGCAGAACCCCTTGCCTGTGTAATAAACGGCCAGTCTCTCAGCCGCGTTGAAACGGGAGACACCGTATTGATTCTCGGAGCAGGGCCCATAGGGTGTTTTCACGCTGAGTTCGCCGCAACTACAGGGGCGGGAAAGGTAATACTCGCCGATATTTCGCCGGAACGCATTAAGATGGCCGAGTTTACCGGAAGTTCTCTCGTGGATATGAGTAAAAACGATATCAGAAAGGTTGTTGCCGAGATGACGGGGGGACGGATGGCTGACAGGGTTATAGTTGCAGTAGGCGCTTCTCAACCGCAGGAACAGGCGCTGGAACTTGTTGCGAAAAGGGGGTCAATAAATTACTTCGGAGGACTCCCCAAGGAAAAACCGTTCATAAATTTCAACAGCAACCTTCTGCATTACGGAGAATTCTTTGTCACCGGCACCCACGGTTCAAATCCAATGCATAACAGGATTGCGCTGGATTTAATTTCTTCAGGAAGAATAAACGCCAGAAGATACATTACTCACACCTATTCGCTCGAAAACATAAAAGAAGGATTAAGAAAGGCAGAAAATAAAGAGGGGCTGAAAATAATTATCACCCATGAGAAGGAGAAATGATGAGCGCAGGTATTGACAGAGAACTTGCATCAAGACTTCTCAGACAAATGATGGAGATACGTCAGTTTGAAGATAAAATAATGGAATTGCTCGCCAAGAACATAGCTGAGGGAGGTTCTCATCTCTATGCAGGCATGGAAGCGGTTGCAACCGGAGTCGTATCAATGCTCAGACCGGACGATTACATAACCAGCACACACAGAGGACATGGACATGCCATTGCCAAGGACGGAGATTTGAAAGCACTTATGGCAGAGATACTGGGCAAGAAAACAGGTGTATGCAAAGGCAAGGGAGGCTCGTTGCATCTCGCCGACGTTTCCAAGGGCAATCTTGGGGCGAATGGAATAGTTGCGGGCAGTCTCGGGATAGCCACCGGAGCCGGGTTATCCATGAAAATAAGAAATACCGGCCGGATCGTTGTGTGTTTTTTCGGTGACGGAGCAACCAACAACGGAATATTTTTTGAATGCCTCAACATGGCATCCCTGTGGAAATTGCCGGTTGTCTATGTTTGCGAGAACAACCTGTATGGAATGAGCGTATCCGTCAAGCGGGCAAGTGCGGTTGAGGATCTTTCAAAGAAGGCACTTGCCTTTGACATGCCCTCGGAGACAGTTGACGGACAGGACGTAATGGCCGTGAGACAGACCTCCGGCAGATGGATTGAGCATGCAAGAAACGGGAAAGGCCCCAGTTTTATCGTGGCTAACACCTACAGATATTACGGCCACAGCAGGAGTGATACACGAACGTACAGGACAAGAGAAGAAGAGAAATTCTGGCGTGAAAGAGACCCTATCAAATTATTTTCTGCCAGGATGATAGGGGAGGGAGTTTTTACTCCTCAGGAAGTTAGCGAGGTTGAAGAATTTGTTACGGGAGAAATGGAGGAAGCGGTTGATTACGCCATAAAGAGCCCTCTTCCAGAACCGGATGAACTGTATACCGATTTGTACGTATAAAGGAGATTTGGCAGAATGCGGGAGATAACATACAGACAGGCGCTGAATGAGGCCCTTATGGAAGAGATGGAAAAAGATCAGGATGTCTTTCTCCTGGGAGAGGATATTGCCATCTATGGCGGCGCTTACGGTGTAACTGCTGACCTGTGGAAAAAGTACGGGGATCGGAGAGTTCTTGACACCCCGATATCCGAAAACGCGATAGTGGGGGTCGGACTTGGAGCGGCGCTGACGGGTATGAGACCTGTGGCCGAGATCATGTATATAGACTTCATCGGCCTGTGCCTGGAGCAACTCAACAATCAGGTGGCCAAGATAAGGTATATGTTCGGCGGAAAGTGCACCGTTCCGCTGACCATAAGAACAGAGGGGGGAGCCGGGAGAACACTGGGCGCTCATCATTCACAGAGTCTTGAGTCATGGCTTATACATATTCCGGGAATAAAGGTTGTTATGCCATCGACCCCTTACGATGCAAAGGGTCTTCTCAAAAGTTCCATAAGGGAGGATAACCCTGTTGTTTTCATAGAGCATAAAATGTTGTATAACACGAAAGGCAAAGTCCCCGAGGAAGAATACATCATTCCCATAGGTGTTGCAGACATAAAAAGAGAAGGCAGCGATGTGACACTTGTAACTTATTCAAGAATGCTTCTTGTATGCATGGAGGCAGCGGCAAGACTTGAAAAGGAAGGAATCTCAACAGAAATAGTGGATTTGAGAACATTGCTTCCTCTTGACACGGAGACAGTTGTAAGATCAGTCAAGAAGACAAGCAGAATGGTAATAGTGGAGGAAGACTGCAAAACAGGAGGAACTGGCGCAGAGATAAGCGCTCAAATAATGGAAAATGCTTTTGACTGGCTGGATGCTCCCATAGTACGTGTTGCAGGAGAGGATGTACCTATGCCGAAAAGCCCTGTCCTTGAAAAATTGGCTATCCCCGATGCCGAAAGAGTGTACAGGGCAGTGAGCAAGCTGGCAAAGGAAACGTAAAATGGTAAGGGAAATAATAATGCCCAAACTCGGTGAAACGATGGAGGAGGGTTATATCGTTTCATGGAAGAAGGCCGAGAGAGATAGTGTTGAAAAAGGGGAAGTGCTTTTTGAGGTAATGAGTGACAAAACGAACTTTGAGGTCGAGTCCCTGCATAGCGGTTATTTGATTAAGAAGCTATATGAACCATCTGACAAACCGATACCTGTGACTACCATAATAGGATACCTTGCAGACACTCCTGACGAGAAGGTGCCTGCCGTAGAATCGAAAACCGGTGAGCGAAAATCCGAAGGAGAACGGAAAGTTAAGGTTACAGCAGAAACCGCGCCTGCTGAGAAGGAAAGTGAAATGGCAATGATTTCCGGCGAACCTTCAGAAAGATTGAAAGCAAGCCCTCTTGCGAAAAAAATGGCGCGGGAAGCAGGTATAGATATTTCCGTGGTAAAGGGCTCTGGCCCAGGCGAGAGGATAGAGAAAAAAGACGTCCTGGAATACCTTTCGACAAGAAAAGAAAAAGAACAGGGGGCTGGTGAATACCGGATACAAGAGTGGACTCCGTTGAGAAGAATCATAGCAAAACGGCTAACTGAAAGCAAAAGGGAAATCCCGCATTATTACCTTCAGGGCAAATTCTTGGTAGACAGGGTGGTCCACCTCAAGGAAAATTTGAAGGAAAAGCAAGATACTGAACTCACCTATACGGATTTCCTGATATTTGCAGCCGCAGGGGCAATAAGGGAATACCCGTTGATAAATGCGCGGCTGATCAACGGCGAAATCAGGATATATTCGGCCATTAACATAGGGCTGGCCGTGTCCGTAGAACAGGGATTGCTGGTACCGGTTCTGAAAAACTGCGAAGCAATGGACATAAGAAGCATAAGCATCGAAAGAAAAAAAATTATTGAAAAAGCCAGGGCAAGCATGTTATCCGAAAACGAAATGAAAGATGCCGGATTCATCATTTCCAATCTCGGCATGTATGGTGTTGAAAATTTTCAGCCAATAATAAGCCCGCCAGGAGTCGCAATAATGGGCGTTGGAAAAATAGGGAAAGAAATGATTGTCGTTGACGACACTCCGCAAATCCATTATGTAATGAACGTTTCCTTCTCTTTTGACCACAGGGTGATAGACGGTTCCTATGCGGGGCTTTTTTATAAGCGTTTCAAGGAAACTTTTGAAAACCCTGCAACGGGATGAGACGGCGATATCAGAGGCGGATTCTGAATATGTTTGAAAAGATAAAAGAGGATATAAAAACGGTTTTTGAAAAAGACCCTGCTGCGAGAAATATGTTTGAGGTATTGACATCATATCCAGGGCTGCATGCTCTCTTCATTCATAGAATTGCTCACTTTTTATGGACCAGAGGGGAAAAAAGTATCGCGCGTTTTCTTTCCCATATCAACAGGGTCCTGACAGGCATTGAGATACATCCTGCGGCAAAAATAGGCAGGAGGTTTTTTATTGACCATGGAATGGGAGTGGTGATAGGTGAGACAGCAGAAATTGGAGACGGTGTTCTCCTCTACCAGGGCGTGGTTCTGGGGGGAACTTCAACGGAGAAAAAGAAACGTCATCCCACGATAGAAAACAATGTCGTGATAGGAGCCGGTGCCGTGGTGCTCGGTGCCATAACAGTCGGTGAAAATTCGAGGATAGGGGCGGGTTCCGTCGTTATTAAGAATGTACCCCCGTGTGCAACCGTCGTTGGAGTCCCTGGCAGAATAGTGGGAGAACACGGGGTTGAAAAGATAGACCTTGACCATGCAAAACTTCCTGACCCGATTGCAGATGCCCTGAGAACAATACTTGAGGAGCAGGAGAAACTGGAACAGAGGATTTTGACCATTGAAAACATGGAAGGACTTCGATGCAAGATAGACGAGTATTTTGAGAAAAAGAAAAAGGAGATAGCAAAGATATTCCCGATAAATTCAGAAACAAGGGGGCAGGATGAATAGAAGATATAATATCAGTTTTTTTCTTTTACTTCTTGTATCTACCTACCTGTATTCTGACCAGATAACGCAGTATCATCATGTGAAGAAGGGTGAGAATCTCTCCTCGGTCGCAAGAAGGTATCATACTACCGTCACTAATATAAAGAAACTCAATAACCTCAAATCTGCCGCCATATACCCGGATCAACGGCTTATAGTCAAAAGGTCTGAAAACAAGGAGGATTCCGGCATATCATGCGGATGCGAAACAGTGTACTACGTAGTGGAGAAAGGAGATTCCCTGTCGCGAATCAGCAGAAAGTTCAATGTTACCGTATCCCAAATAAAGAGAAACAATAATCTCAAAAGCAATATCATTGTTGCAGGCCGCAGGCTTAAGATAGAAGTACCCCGGAAATTGCCAGACATAGAAACACCACAGCCCATCATGGGCGAATTGTCCGAAAAGGTATATCACAGGATAAAAAAGGGAGAAACGCTGGAAATACTGGCGAAGGAATATAATGTGACCCCCGAACAACTGAGAGATGCGAATCTTCTTTCTGATGGGGACTTCAAGGAAGGACAGATGATTGTGGTTCCACCGGTACCTGTGGTAACGGAACTTGTGGTAACGGACAACAGCACAACAGATTCCGATGTCCTGCAGGAAACCAGCATGAGAGATGCGTTGCTCAAAGAATCTTTCAGTTACCTTGACATGCCATATAAATTGGGCGGAACGGGCAATACTTCCGTTGATTGCTCCACCCTCACAAAACTTGTTTACAAGAAGATATGTGTGCCACTTCCGAATACCGCTTTTTTGCAGTTCCAGGAAGGCACGCCGGTTGACAGGGAAGAGATGACCGAGGGAGACCTGGTTTTTTTCAAGAGAAGGGGCTTTGTGGGACATGTGGGAATATATATTGGCAATAATCTTTTCATTCACGCCAGTACGCAGGAAAGAAAAGTTACTATCGCCTCTCTTGAAAATTCATACTTCAGGCGTAATTTCGCGGGAGCAAGAAGATATATCCCGGATGATGAATCGTTGCTTGCAAGGAGATTCGGAAATGTTGTCAGCAAATAGCGGATGCAGGTGGATGGAATTTGTCTGGAATGGCATAACCTCCTTGATAATGGAAAATGACATCCTGAGGATTGAGATTCTTGCAGACAAGGGAACGGACATAGTGGAATTCTTATACAAGCCTCTGGATATTGATTTCATGTGGAGAAGCCCCATACCCATGCACAAACCCTTTTCCCTTATAACGACGGCGGAGGGAAAACTTGGAAATTTCCTGGATTATTACCCGGGAGGATGGCAGGAAATTTTTCCAAACGGCGGTGGTATATGCGAATATAAAGGAGCCATTCTCGGATTGCATGGAGAAGTCGCGCTAATGCCATGGAAATTCCAACTGATTGAGAGCAACAATCACAGGATATCCATAAAATTTCATACCGAAACTTATAGAACTCCTTTTCTCATAGAAAAGACTATCTCAATGGAAAAGAATAATCCCGCAGTTTTCATAGATGAAAGGGTGACAAACAAATCCGGAGAAGAAATGGATTTCATATGGGGACATCATCCGGCATTTGGAAAGCCTTTCCTTTCCGCTGACTGCGTGATAAGAATCAAGAAAGCGCTCATATCCGTCGGACAGGGGGACGGAAAATCATTTACCAATCTTAAAAATACTGCGGGTATATGGCCCCTGGTTGAAGGTTCAAGCGGCAAGAACACAGTTGACATCAGCATCTGCCCGGCAGAGAAAGACAACGTTTCCGAGGTAATGTTTTTATCCGGGTTGGAAGACGGGAATTATGAGATTTTCAACAATAAATTGAAAGTTGGGTTCAGACTGGAATTCCCGTTGAATATATTCAGGTACATATGGTTCTGGAGGATAGCGGGGGGCAGTTACAATTATCCATGGTACGGCAGAAACTACAATATAGCCCTTGAGCCCTTTTCAAGCTTACCGGGATTGGATGAAGCGGTGCGAAGAGGAGACCAGTTGAAACTGAACCCGGGAGAAAATCTTAAAGCTTCAATGAAGGCAAGTATAACGACCGGCTGATACCGAATAACAGGCAAAATCAAAGTTTCCTGCCATTTAAGTATCCGTTAAGATGGAAAAATATGAGATAGTTATCGGGCTTGAGGTACATGCGGAATTGCTCACAGAATCGAAAATGTTCTGCGGATGTTCCACCAGATTTGGTTCAAGGCCAAACAGCCAGATCTGTCCCGTTTGCACAGGGCTCCCCGGGACGCTGCCGGTTGTCAACATCAAGGCCATTGAACTGGCTCTGAAAGCGGTTGTTGCTTTGAACTGCAAACCTTCCGCATTTTCCAGGTTCGCAAGAAAACACTATTTCTATCCCGACCTGCCTAAAAATTATCAGATTTCCCAATACGAAGAACCGCTTGCTGCGGAAGGATATCTTCAAATAGACGGCAGAAACATCAGACTGAAAAGAATTCATATGGAGGAAGATGCCGGCAAACTTGTACATTCTCTTGAGGAAGGCAGTTTTTCCTTTGTGGACCTTAATAGAAGCAGCGTACCGCTTATTGAAATTGTTACCGAGCCCGATATCAGAAGTTCTTCCGAAGCGGAAAACTTTCTCATAAACCTTAAGAGAATTCTTGAATATCTTGAGGTGAGCGATTGCAACATGGAAGAGGGTTCTCTGAGATGTGACGCCAACATATCGGTAAGAAGAGAGGGCGATAACATTCTTGGAGTCAAGACGGAGATCAAGAACATGAATTCGTTCAAATCTGTCAGGAAGGCACTCGACTATGAAACGCGCAGACAGATATCCCTTTTGAAAAAGGGAGGAGAATTAAGTCAGGAAACGAGACTGTGGAACGAAGATCTTCAGATTACTGAAGGGATGAGAACAAAGGAAGAGGCTCATGATTACAGGTATTTCCCGGAACCGGACCTTGTCCCCTTTGCAATAGATGAATCATTAATGGAGAAAATAACCGCACAGGTTGGAGAGCTTCCGACTCAAAGGAAGGGGAGGTTCATGGAGGAATACAGACTTCAGGAATACGACGCCGAGATTATGACTTCCAGGAAAGAGACTGCGGATTATTTCGAGAAATGTGCGGCAGCATGCTCAAAGCCGAAAATCATAGCAAACTGGATTATGGGAGACCTTGCCGCCCTGCTCAAATCAAACAAGATTTCAATTGAAGATTCCCCGGTAAAACCGGAAAATCTGGTCAGGATAGTAATGATGTTGGAGGATGGAAAAATCACAGGTAATATTGCAAAAACAGTTCTTCAGGAGTCTTTCAGGACAGGCAAATCCCCGGAGACAATAGTATCTGAAAGAAACCTTGTCCAGATAGAGAACGAAGAAATAATCAACTCCATTATAAAAGAAACAGTGGCGGAGAATTCCAGGGCGGTACAGGATTACAGGAACGGCAAGGAACAGGCGGTATCCTATCTGATTGGACAGATTATGCGAAAAACAAAAGGTCAGGCTAACCCGGCCCTGCTCAGGAAGAATTTGTTGGATTATTTGAATAAACTCTGATAAAGGGTATAATCGTAAGGACTCTTTTGATAATAAGGATGGGGTTCTCATGAATTTTGGCAGAACTGGATATCATAAGTCACGCAAACAAGGAAAGGCCAGGAGGAATTCTTTATGAAGAAAAAAGTGTTATTGACGGTTATCAGTATGTTTTCTCTTGCAGTTATAATAGGAGGCGACGCAAGGGTTTCCCAGGCCCGCAAGCAGGAGGAAGAAGTTTACCGGAACATTGAGCTTTTTATTGATGCGATGAAAATTGTCCAGAATCAATACATAGAACCGGTGGAAAATAAGAAACTTGTTTATGGAGCGCTGAAGGGCATGCTCGGTTCCCTGGATCCTTACAGTTCCTTCCTTGAGCCTGATCTTACACAGGAACTTCATATTGAAACAAAGGGTGAATTCCACGGAGTGGGAATGGAGATAACGCTCAAGGATGGAATAATAACAGTTGTGAGCCCTATAGAAGAAACTCCTGCATGGAATGCAGGGATGAAGACCGGCGACAAGATAATAGAGATTAACGGGGAATCAACAAAGGGTTTCAGCACTTTTGAAGCCGCGCAAAAACTCAGAGGGCCAAAGGGTACGGAGGTAACCATAAGTGTTCTTAGAACCGGAGCCTCTGACCTGAAGAAATTTACTCTTGTAAGGGATGTCATAAAAGTGAAGTCAATCAAGGAAAAGGATCTTGAAGGGAACCTTGCCTATGTCAGGATCAGAGATTTCCAGGAGAGAACCGCGGCAGACCTCTCCACGGTACTGCAGAGCCTTAATGAGAAGAATATTGACGGAATTATTCTCGACCTCAGGAACAATCCCGGAGGTCTTCTCAGTTCCGCAATTGATGTCAGCGAATTATTCCTGCCCAAAGACAAGCTCATAGTATATACGCAGGGCCGTGAAGAAAGTGATAAGAATACTTTCAACAGCAGGAAAAATCCCGTTTGGAGTAAACCGTTGGTATTATTGACCAACCAGGGCAGTGCAAGCGCGTCGGAAATACTCGTCGGAGCATTGAAAGATAATATGAAGGAGATAACCATCGTAGGAGCGAAGACTTTCGGCAAGGGATCGGTACAGAACCTGATACCTCTCAAAGACGGCTCTTCTCTTAAATTAACCATTGCTCATTATTACACACCTTCCGGTATTTGCATTGAGGGAAAGGGCATCGAACCAGATGTGGCGATTGAGATGCCCGAAGATACTATTGTAATACCGGGAGAGGCCGGGGATTTGCAGTTTGATAAAGCACTTGAAGTACTTAGAAAGATTGTCTCAAACAACAATGTCCAAGAGAAACAGAATACCTGAAGAGCGGCTCTCTCCGTTTTTGCCTCTTTTGTTGTTCCTGGTATTGTGCATACTCCTGGCAATAACGGGAATCCTCAGAGAATACAGAAAAGACAGGACTGTCGGTCCGGTTATAGGAAGATTGAAGTTGCCGATAATAAAGAAGAAAATCATTCCTCGTGAAAAGACAGGCAAACTGCAGATTGCCTTTATTATAGACGATGTAGGGTGGAACAAGGATATCATAAAGGAAATTGAAGAAATAAACAGGCCCCTTACCCTCTCCTTCCTGCCCAAGGCTCCCTACAGCAAGGATATTTTTGAAGCAATGAGGAAAAAGGATGAGTTTGAACTGATATTGCATCTACCCCTTGAGCCCAACCCTCCGGCACAGTCTTATGATAAGGGATTAATAAAAACGAAAATGACGGATGAAGAAATCATAAAGCAATTTAACGAGGACATCAAGGGTTACTATCCCCATATAAGAGGATTGAATAATCACATGGGTTCTTCCTTCACATCCGATGAAGAAAAGATGCGGATCCTTATGGAAGAGTTGCGCGAAAAGAGACTTTTCTTCGTCGACAGTCTTACAGCAAAACAAAGCAAAGGCTACACACTGGCCAAGGAAATGGGTATAAAAACTGCCCAGAGGGACATTTTTATTGATAACGACTCGAGTCCCGAATATATACAAAAACAGGTGAAAGAACTTGTCGAGATTTCAAGAAAACAAGGTAAGGCGATAGGCATCGGCCACGCACGGAGAAACACAATATCCGTTCTAAAAAACATCATCCCCGAAATAGAGAAAGAAGGTGTGGAAATAGTTCCAGTCTCGTCACTTCTTGAATGACAATGATAATAGTCGGAATAGAAACTTCTTGCGATGAAACAGGAATCGGATTGCTAAAAAACAGGAAAATTTCGGCCAATCTTGTAGCCAGTCAGGAAAAAATACATTCTGTCTTCGGCGGAATTGTGCCTGAACTTGCAAGCAGAGCTCATCTCGAGCGAATTGATAAGTTGTTTTTGAAAACTCTTGAATACAGCGGAATCAAGGCCGCAGATATCAACTATATCGGCGTAACAAACCATCCTGGTCTGAAGGGTTCTCTTATGGTCGGGGTTTCATTTGCATGCTCTCTTGCTTACGCACTTGATGTCCCGCTGTATAAGGTCGATCACCTGCATTCGCATCTTGCTGTAAATTTCATGAACTCGGAAATAAGATTCCCCGCTTTGGGACTTGTCATATCTGGAGGACATACAACCTTTTTTCATATGCACAGCCCTGTGGACTTCATGATTGCCGGAAGAACACTTGATGACGCCTGCGGGGAGACTTTCGACAAGGTCGGCAGGATACTTGAACTGGGTTTTCCGGGAGGTCCGCATATTGAAAAAACTGCAAGAAAAGGGGATGAGCAGAAAATCAAATTTCCCGTTATTCTGCTCGAGAAGGATTCCACAGATTTCAGCTTCAGTGGTCTGAAAACAGCGGTTCTGTATTACGTCAGGAAGAACGGCTTCAGAAATATTCATGACATATGCGCCGGATTTCAAAAAACAGTGGGCGATATTTTGACTGAAAAAACAAGAAGATGTCTGCATAAGTACAATGTCAAATCGTTCCTGCTCGGAGGAGGCGTCACATGCAACAGGTATATAAGGAACAGATTTTACGATATGTTGAGTGGAACAGACGTAAGATTTTTCGTCCCCGATGAAAAACTGTGTCTTGATAACGGAATAATGCCGGCAGCGATGACATATTTTCTTGTACAACACGGCATCAAACCATCCTCAAAAAACATAGAAGTTATACCCACATAGTTATATTCATCCATCGCTTCAATATATGGAGACCTGATTATTTGAATTTCATGGCAAGGATTAAGAAATCAGGCCTGTATCATTCGGAGTTCTGGCGAACGGAAGAAGTTTCTGATGCTGTTCCCGAAGAAAGGAATCTCTTTGATGCGGCAAGGTGTTCCTGGTAGGTTTTTGAAAAGTAGTTTCTCCCGTCACCCATGGAAACAAAATAAAGGTAATCGGTCTTCTTGGGATTCACCGCCGCCTTGAGAGAACTGAAGCCCGGATTGCATATGGGCCCCGGAGGAAGTCCCCTGTGCACGTATGTGTTGTAGAGAGACTTGATGTTTAGATCCTTACCTGAAAGGCGGGATTTTGGCATGCCCAGTGCATATATGACGGTTGAACAACTCTGTATGGACATATTCTTTTTGAGCCTTTTATATATGATGCCCGCAATTATTTCACGCTCATTGCTGTACATCGCTTCTTTTTCCACTATTGACGCTATTGTCACGATTTCCCTGACCTTTTTGAAATTGGAATCCGTTATTTCCTTGCCGTATATTTCACCGAAAACGTTCATGAATCTTCTGAACATTGTGCTTGCTATCGCCTCAGTCGAGACGTTGTGCGGGAAAAAATATGTATCAGGGAAAAGCATTCCCTCAAGTTTCTTATTATCCCGGGCGTATTGAATGAATTCTCTACTGTCGACCAACTTTTTGTTCTCGAGCAACTCGGCAATTTCTTTTACAGTATATCCTTCAGGAACGGTTACCCTGATAAGCACGACTTCCCCCCTGACTATCATTGATATAACCTTCTTCAGGGGAGTCCTTCCTGAAAATTCATATATGCCTGCCTGCAATTTTCCCTGTGACCCGTATCTGTTAGTAAGATAGAGAAACCAGTTCGCCTTTTTTACCACATGTTTTTCTTCCAGTCTCCTTGCTATCTCAACTGCCGTGGCTCCTTCGGGTATCTCCACAAGCTTTGCAGTTTTCAGATTGGGAGGCAACGTGATTACCTTCATGAAAAGAACTCCGAGTACAAATACAACCACAGTGATTGAAATTATCCTATTTCTCATCAATTATATGTCTCCTTATTTGGATAAAACCCTGATAGACAGCCCTTTCTCTTATGCGTTCTCTGTTTCCGGGGAAAAGGAACCTGTATACATAAAATTTATTTTTCGGCATTCCCACGCCTATATACACAAGACCTACGGGTTTCTCCGGAGAACCACCGGCAGGACCTGCTATTCCTGTAATACTTAAAGAAACATCAGCCTTGCCCGTCTTTCTGGCTCCTTTTGCCATATACAGGGCAGTCTGTTCACTCACCGCGCCATGTTTTCTCAGTACACTCCTGGGTATTTTCAGAACTCTCTTTTTCAGAAGATTGCTGTAAACAACGAATGAACCGCTGAAAAATTCGGAACTTCCAGGTATATCCGTGAGCAATTTTCCGGCAAGTCCCCCGGTGCAGGATTCGGCAATGGCAATTTTCCATTTCCTGTCGCGCAGCAGATTACCTATGACCTCCGGCAGGGAAGGGGGGTCAAGCCCCAGATAACCATCCCCGAACTTCTGCTTGAAAAACTCCTCTGTTTCCCTGATTTTTTTCATTCCAGGACCGAAAGTTACGAGAAGTTCTATCATCTGCGGATGGGCAAGAATTGTGTATTTCGTATCGAAACTCTCCAGAAAAGGATTTACTGTTTCCTCCACCGCTGATTCAGAAATACCCGCTATGCCGAAACGATGGATTCTCAATTTCCCCGCTTTATCCCTGACTCTCAGCGTTCCGGCATATCTCTCAGCCATCGGCATAAGTTCAACAGGAGGCCCGGGCAAAATCACTATTTTCTTTTTACCTTTTTTGACAACAAATCCAGGGGCAGTGCCAGCATCATTCCCCATAATATCAGAACCTTCAATAACATACGCCTGTTTCCTGTTTATTTCTGGAATGGTTCTCATGTTTCGGTCGTGGAACCTTTTCAATATCTTCGTCCACACTTCTTCCGAAAAAAAGAGTTTCTTACCCGCAAGTTCTGCGATACTCTCCTTTGTAATATCATCTGAAGTGGGACCAAGGCCTCCCGTAACGAAGATTATTTCGCTTCTTCCTAACGAAGACCTCACTGCATCAACTATCTCCTTCTTATCGTCTCCCACAATAATACAGCGGCTTATGAATAACCCTCTTTCCGCCAGAATGCGGGCAAGGATGTTGACATCCGTATTGATCCTGTCGTACAGGAGTTCACTGCCCACACATATAACTTCTATCCTGCATTTTGCAGACAACATTTTACTGGACATATTGAATCCCCGGTTGAAAAATCAAAATCCAAGTTGTATTTTTGTTCGACTTTCTGTAATAGCTAAAGGAATTTCTCAGTTTTCAAGACTCTAAGGGTATCAAGATCAAAAACCTGCAATTCTTTGCTGTCCGTATCTATGACGGCAGCCGATGGTTCTGCCGCAGGGAGAGAAGGACTTCCCGGGTTCAGCCAGAACATCCCTTCTATCTTATCAATCTTCCATCTGTGGGTATGCCCTGACAGGAGGATATCAGTTTTCCATTTCCTGCGACAGATATCCAGCCATCGGGTATCGTCAAGGTGATGCCCGTGAGTTGCAACAATTCTCGGCATATCGCCAATTTGAAACACCAGGAAAGGAGACACCATGGGGATATTGAGGAATTTTTGGTCAACCTCTGAATCACAATTGCCTCTCACAACAAGAAAAAGTTTGTTTATGCCATTGAACGTTTCCAGGAGTTTCGCCGGGGAATAGCCATCGGGCAGAGGATTGCCCGGCCCATGATTGAATAAATCCCCGCAGTGTATTATCGCATCAGCGTCGCTGAAAATCTTCCATGCAAGTTCCCATCCCTTTAAACTGCCGTGCGTATCACTCAGGACGCCTATTCTCATCTATCTGCCTTTTTCTCTTCTCCTTCCCTGCCAATCACGAAAATATTCTTTTCTGCCACCATGGAACTGTTATCTTTATCGCGAGCCGTAAGTTTATAGTACCCGGGTTTTTCTGCCTTTATATCCACACTCAGCGGATTTTTACCCCCGGAGGTACCGGTTACACTTAATTCTTCGGGATGATCAAGAATGATGGTTCCGCCATAATCAGAAACTGTATTGCCGAATCTGTCCTCGACCGCCACGCTCCCCGCATAACTCTCACCTGCAGTCAATGCCAGAGGAATACCTGCTATTTCAATCTTTTCCGGAGCGGCAGGCTTGACCGTAAAAACGTTGGATTTCCCGCTAATGCCCTTCTGGTTATCCATGAAAACGGTATGCTCTCCCGCTTTCGTTATCACGATTGTCTCCATCCATACACCCGCGGTGAGATCCCTGTTGACATATTCCGCAGTACCTGAAGAATCTTTCAGATAAAAGCCTTTCACCTGGTTGCCCCATGTATCCGTTGCTCTTACAACTATATCAAACGGTTTCCCTGCCTCCTGAACACCTATCTCCTTTATGGAGAAACTTGCGAGATTTCCCGGATTGACATAAAAACTTTTTTCACCCTTGACATCGCTATTGGATACCTGTATCTTTTTATCACCCGCACTGAAGAAAGTCAGGCTGTTTCTCCTCATACCTGCATCCCCGGGACTTATAACAATCTTTTTCATATCAGCTGACACACCTTCAGGCAGGATTAAATCAAGCGTCCCCGCATAGTCAACGCACCTGTTTCCATAGGCATCCTCCACCGAAACGGCTATCTCATAAGCGGCGCCAGCCACAGGTTCGCCTGAAGATATTATTCTTGCCGCCGCCGGTGTTGAATTCCTGATGCTGAACTCCTGGCTGAAACCTATCCTGTTCCCCCCTGCGACATACAGAGCGTTTTTATCCGCAGCGGTATTGAATACCAGGTCACCTTCCCACATACCCTTGTTCAACAGGACTTTCGCAGGAGAGACAGTGCCTGTTGAGGATGCAATAACCGCCTCTCCTGTATATTCCACCCTGTTGCCCCACCTGTCAGAAGAGCAGATTCGCGCCTTCTGGGGTTTCCCCGCCTCCCATGCTATGGGGAACAGAGGAAATTCGTAACCGTAAAGACTCCCGGCGGTCACGTCTATTTCGCATGTGGATTCAAACCCTGAATTTTCATCTCTCACTTTTACGCTGGTCCTTCCCTCTTTCTTGAAGACCGCGGTGAATTCAATCATGGACGCGCCGCTTCCTATTTCAACCGAGGATGGTATCTCTACATACGCAGGGGTATCCGTTGTTATGGTCAATCTACCTGGTTTCATTGAAAGGGGTTCGCCCGAAGAATCAGACATGAAGGCCGACACCTTCAATGGCTCGCCGGCAACCACCTGTTTCTCCGCCAGCAGGTTCAATCCTGACTTCAAAGGAGGTGTTTTCCTCTGTTCAGCAGGCTTGCCTACCTCCTTTTTCTCCGTCTGAACAGGCTGTTGAGCAACAGCAACTTCGGGAAAGACAACCCTTGGTCCGGTACTCGCGTTCCCACCCACGTATAAAATACCAAAACCGCCTGTATGGGGAGCAGGGATATTTTTGCTTACGGCCGTCATCTCGGTCATAAGCCATGTTGAAGAGGGAAAGGTATCAGCATTCTTGCCGCTTACCGTATCATTCCATATGTAATTTGTACCGTTGACGTTAACCTGTTCCGGAAGCGACGGGCAGAAGAGTATTCCCTTCACCACCCCGTATTGTGCAAGTATATTATGGAATCCGTGCGGATCAGATTCTGACGACGGGAAAAATATGGCAGGAGGCATGACACCGTTATCCATGGAAAACATGTAAGCGGCCTTATAGATCTGCTGAAGATTATTAATACATTCTCTTTCCCTGCCTTTCTGTACTCCCATATACGTGCCCACGGAAAGAGAGGATACAAGAGTTACAACTATCGTCATTTCCGCCAGAGTAAAACCTGCGAGGAATTTGCTTTTCTTCATACCATTATTTTACAGAAAAATATCTTCTCAGTCAATCCAGACAGGCACAAATAAGAAAGGGCAGGGGGGTATGTCTTTCGATACGACCCTCCTGCCCTGTTGAAATCATATTATGGTCAAGCCTCACGACCGGTTAGTACTCCTCAGCTTAAACCCTTACGGGTCTTACACATGGAGCCTATCAACCAGATAGTCTATCTGGGGTCTTCAGTCCCGATGTCTCCATCGGGAGGGAGGCCTAATCTTGAGGCGGGCTTCCCGCTTAGATGCTTTCAGCGGTTATCCCTTCCGAACATAGCTACCCAGCAATTACCCCTGGCGGGATAACTGGTACACTAGAGGTTCGTCCAACCCGGTCCTCTCGTACTAGGGTCAGACCCCCTTCAAGCCTCCTGCGCCCACGGCAGATAGAGACCGAACTGTCTCACGACGTTCTGAACCCAGCTCACGTACCGCTTTAATGGGCGAACAGACCAACCCTTGGGACCTTCTCCAGCCCCAGGATGCGATGAGCCGACATCGAGGTGCCAAACCTTGCCGTCGATATGAACTCTTGGGCAAGATCAGCCTGTTATCCCCAGAGTACCTTTTATCCGCTGAGCGATGGCCCTTCCACACGGGACCACCGGATCATTAAGCCCGGCTTTCGCCTCTGCTCGACCTGTCGGTCTCACAGTCAGGCTCCCTTATGCCTTTACACTCGATGGCTGATTGCCAAACAGCCTGAGGGAACCTTTGGACGCCTCCGTTACAATTTAGGAGGCAACCGCCCCAGCTAAACTGCCCACCTCCCACTGTCCCCGTCCTGGATTCACAGGTCCGGGTTAGGATTTCAAAGCAATAAGAGTGGTATTTCACTGACGGCTCTGCCCAAACCGGAGTTCGGGCTTCAAAGCCTCCCACCTATGCTACGCATATTATTCTAAAATTCAATAGCAGGCTACAGTAAAGGTTCCGGGGTCTTTTCGTCTAGCCGCGGGTAACCTGCGTCTTCGCAGGTATCACAAATTCGCCGAGCCCCTCGCCGAGACAGCGCTCCCATCGTTACAAGATTCGTGCGGGTCGGAACTTACCCGACAAGGAATTTCGCTACCTTAGGACCGTTATAGTTACGGCCGCCGTTTGCCAGGGCTTGGATTCAGTGCTGCACTGTCCGAAGACAGATGACACCTCCTCTTAACCTTCCGGCACCGGGCACTTGTCAGGCCCTATACTTTCTCTTACGAGTTTGCAGAGCCCTGTGTTTTTGATAAACAGTCGCGGGAGCCGTTTCACTGCGACCCTTTCAGGCAAGATTATAAATAACCGTGCCCTACCGGGGCACCCCTTCTTCCGAAGTTACGGGGTTAAATTGCCGAGTTCCTTAGCAAGGGTTATCTCGCGCGCCTTGGGGTGCTCCCCCAGCCTACCTGTGTCGGTTTGCGGTACGGGCACCTGATAAACTCCCTACGAGGCTTTTCTTGGAAGAATAACTCGGTCACTTCGCCCGCACTTGCGATTGGGCTCGTATTCCTCCTTCGGTCCTGGGTGCTCATGGATTTGCCACAAGCGGACCTGGGGAGTTAAACCGGTACGACCATTGACCGGATGACCTACTATCCTCCGTCCCCCCTTCGGTGTTAACGCTTACCAGATGGGGCTGGAATATTAACCAGCTGTGCATCGCTTACGCCTTTCGGCCTCAACTTAGCTCCCGCCTAACCCTGGGCGGACGAACCTTCCCCAGGAAACCTTAGGCTTTCGGCGTTCCGAATTTCCATCGGAATTTTCGCTACTTATGCCGACATTCTCTCTTCCCTTGGCTGCATCCGTCCTTACAGACGAACTTCATCGCCAGGGAATGCTCCCCTACCCATGTCTTCGCTTGCGCTAATGACAAGCCATAGCTTCGGTACCAGACTTCAGCCCCGTTGAATTGTCGGCGCAGAATCACATCGAACAGTGAGCTGTTACGCTTTCTTTAAAGGATGGCTGCTTCTGAGCCAACCTCCTGGTTGTCTATGCGATCCCACCTCCTTTACCACTTAGCCTGGATTTAGGGACCTTAGCTGATGGTCTGGGCTGAATCCCTTTTGACTATGGAGCTTAGCCCCCACAGTCTCACTCCCACCAAACAAATGATGGTATTCGGAGTTTGAAAGAACTTGGCTCCAGGTATGGAACCTTGCCCTATCAGTGCTCTACCCCCATCATCCTATACGGTGAGGCTGACCCTAAAGTCATTTCGGGGAGAACCAGCTATCACCGAGCTTGATTAGCCTTTCACTCCTATCCACAACTCATCCAAGATCTTTGCAACGATCACTGGTGCGGACCTCCTTCGCTTTTTACAGCGAATTCATCCTGGTCATGGATAGATCGCCCGGTTTCGGGTCTATTGACTGCAACTGATGGGCCCGTTTAAGACCACTCGCTTTCGCTTCGGCTCCTCCGCTTGAGCGGATTAACCTCGCTGCAGCCAATAACTTGCCGGCTCATTCTTCAATAGGCACGCCGTCATCCCGATTGCTCGGGACTCCGACTGCTTGTAGGCACACGGTTTCAGGTTCTATTTCACTCCCCTTCCGGGGTTCTTTTCACCTTTCCCTCGCGGTACTTGTACACTATCGGTCGAAACCTTGTATTTAGCCTTGGGAGGTGGTCCTCCCGGTTTCCAACGGAGCTTCACGGTACCTCCGTAGTACTCAGGAATCCGGCTCAGGTGTTTCCAGGATTTCGCTTACAGGACTTTCACCTTCTGTGGTTGACCTTTCCAAGTCATTCAACTATCCTGAAAAACTTCTGGACCTGTCAAGGGAGTAGGTTCCCTCATGCCAGACCCTACAACCCCGCATAATGAACGCACCTACGCTATTACCATTATACGGTTTGGGCTCTTCCCCTTTCGCTCGCCGCTACTGGGGGAATAGAGATTTTCTTTCTTTTCCTCGGGGTACTTAGATGGTTCAGTTCCCCCGGTTCGCTTTCGCCTTGCGGCGAATATCCGCCCGTTACGGCGGATGGGTTGCCCCATTCGGATATCCCCGGATCAAAGGTTGCTTGCACCTACCCGGGGCTTTTCGCAGCTTGCCACGCCCTTCATCGCCAGGTTTCGCCAAGGCATCCACCACGTGCCCTTTCTAGCTTGACCATAAATTGTCAAATTTTCAAAGAACTTACCACAACATTCTTCCTAAAAGATATCAAAAAGAATGATATGGTTTCTCACTTGCGCAGATAATTATACTATTTTATTTTTCTGCTGTCAAGAGTTAGATATTACCTTTTTAAAACATATCTGTCAAGGGATAATTAAAAACCGTTTTTCTTTCAATGATATCTTTGCGGCTTCCACAATCTTCATATTGTATATCCCCTCATAAAAGGAGGGTTCAGCCTGTCTGTTTTCCTCAACACATCTAAGAAAGTTATATATAGAATGTATATGGCCTCTTGTCCAGCCTATGGAAAACTTTGGGCCGGGAAAACTACTTTCAGCATATTTACTGACCGTGGGAATCATCTTGAAACCCGCATCCTTTTCAACTGCATTGAAAAATTCGAGGTAGTTCGGCTGCATTGAGTTATATCTTATTGCACCCTTTGTCCCGTAAATCTCATATCTCAATTCATCCTCAGCTCCGGCAGCTATCTTGGACGATTCAATAACACCGATGGCTCCGTTTTTCATCCTGGCGTTCACAAGGGAATAATCCTCAACCTCAACTCTCACAATATTTCCCTTTCTGTTTTTTCTATCCGGATAGAGTATCCTTTCGGTTCCCATAACCTCTTCAAATTGCCCGAGAAAGAAATATATCAGGTCAATTGCGTGAGACCCCAGATCCAGCAATACCCCTGCACCTTTTTCCTGCTTCCATCCCATAAGTTTTTCCCTGTCAAGACTTCCGGAATGATAGTACGAAATGCGGAAGGAAACAGCATTTCCAAGATAACCTCCTTCGATTAGACTTCTGGCCTTCAGTGATGCAGGGAAAAACCTGTTGTGGAAAGCCACCTGGTGAATGCTTTTAAACCCCTTCAGGGCATCCGCTATTTCATTTGCCTCTTTCATATCGCAAACTAGCGGCTTTTCGCAGTAAACCGGCTTCCCCGACTTCATGACCTCAAGCAGATGCTCCCTGTGAAGGTTGTTGGGAGAACAGATATCTATCACATCAACATCCGGATGGTTTATCAATTCCTTATAGTCTGCGGTTCCGTATCTGAAACCAAAATTCTGTTTTGCTTCACTTATCGTTTCTTCCCTCCTTCCGCATACACCGAAAAGCCTGGCACGGAAATTGCATTCGGGGTAGTAATATTTGATATTTTCGTATCCGTATGCGTGCACCCTGCCTATAAATCCAAACCCTATCAACCCCACATTATAAGTTTTCATAGTTTTCTTTTTACTGTTATTCTTATTTCATGCGGACAGGTTTAAGGCCCGGAATGTATTTGCAGGCCTCAACCACAGCATCAGCGTAATGACCGTAAATCATACCTGCATGGTGGATAAAAGGACCTTCTATCAGAGTTCTTTCCCATTCCTGCCAGTCTTTCACTTCCATCCATACGTAGTTATTCAGAGTTTTCGGTCCCTCCACGGAAACGCCCTCGCCAACCGCAATTTGATAATTATTCCTCTCACCGTCAAACCTTGCCACCGTTATCGGCCCGTCCTTTAACCGGAAATGGGTCATGCCTGAAAATTCAGACGGCAGTATCCAGTGTTTATCCAGACGTACTCTTTCTCCGGGATGGCACAGCGAGACGGGAGCAGCAAAATGCCAGAGAAGAACGGAGTTATCATTCTCAGGATGTCGTATTGTAACATCCGCAAGAAAAGCGGGCTCTTTATCAAGAGAAACACGCCTTAATATCATGTCGCTTATCACCCCGTGGATATCCGACTCATGCCCCAGGGGATACTTTTCTGCAACCGAACTATCCGCAAAACAACAGTATGCTCCCATTTCCTCAATAATGGACATGAAACTCTGCACGGCAATCCCATCCAGTTTACTGAATTCGGCGGATTCCAGCATCTGGTCGCGCACTGCCAGGACGTTTAGCAGCGGCTCATCCGAATTGAATCCTTCCATATCCATCTTCTTTTTCAGTTCTGCCAATTCTTTCCTGTATGCATTAAGATTTCTCTCCGCTTTCCTTTTTGATTCCCGTATAAATGAAATCATGTCAATGGGAATTATCTCTACATTGAACCTTTCAAGCAGTTCACTTTCATTTATTATTGTCGTCCAGAAAAAATCAATCCGCTGTCCTATATGCCCTATCCTTATGCCCTTTCTGAAACTTCTCACAATGTTTACCGCCCTCAAGAAATTAAGCATCCCTTTTTCAAAAGATGGTTCATCCGGAAAGCAATTCCCAATATATGTGAACGGAACGCCGAGTTTGACAAGTACCTTGCTGGTGGCAAACAGCCCGCACAGTGTATCGGTAAGCCGCGTGCCGTCAGGAAGCGGCGCTCCGTCTCTCGGCCCCCATAGAAGAACCGGCAGTTTGAGTTTGGAGCAGAGCATTCCCGCCGCTCCCTCGGTACCAAAATTGCAGTGCGGGATAAAAACCGCGTCAACATCATGCTGTTTAAAATGCCTGACCACAGGCTCCACATGCACCTGGTCTCTCACCATACCGTCTTTGATTACACCGTCAAGCGACACAATTTGCACGTCAAACGATTCCAGTTTCTCCTCAAGAAACTCTTTATTCTTCATCGCTTCCGCATGGCTGAAAACAAATTTTCCTATCGGACAAAAACCGAGTTTCATCTTTTCCTTTTTCACTATTTTGTCTTTTCCCTTTTTTGCCTGCCATATTCTATCAAGAAGGGGGAGTACACATCCAGTATGGACTCAAAGATTTTTTTTCCGGTTTCTTTTGTAGCGACTGTCGGATCCCCGTAAATTCCCGTTTTGCTCTTCTGTAACCCCCATGTTGAAATAAATACCTTTCCCGGATAGAATTTTGATTTTATCCTCAATATATCTGCGCTGGTTAATCTGTCTTTCCGGACAAGCTCCTCCGCAAGATAAAGCATTAGAGACGTTTCGTATTCTCCGCCGTGACAGCTCCCTCTCCTGCCTGCCCTGAGCAGAGAAGCAATCTCATCTCTTGCAATCACGGTAGGAATGGTTAGAGCAATGTAAACTCCATAAAGGTCGGCAATCTTCCTCACAACGACCTCCAGCGCACCAGTATGATTTCCGTGGCTGCTTATCAGAACGATTTTTCTGAAACCCATGTCAATAAGACTTCCGCATATTTCCAGAACCATGTCCATAAAAGTATCCAGGGAAAGAGAAACAGTTCCTGCCCATTTCCTGACTTCTCTCGTGGAGTATCCCGACCATATGGTTGGCATGACCAGAACCGGCATCTTCCCATGCAATCTTTTTGCCGCTCCGTACGCGATCTTCTCAGCAATAAAGGCATCGGTCATTACCGGAAGATGTTTCCCGTGTTCTTCCGTCTGGCCTATCGGAAAGATTATTATCGTGTTTCTTGAAGCTGCTTTTTTCAGCTCTTCAGACGTTTTTCCTGCAAATTCCATGTCCATAAGAATCTCCGTTAAGGGTTTTTAACTTCATAACTTTAAACTTCTTATCACAGAATTCCGATCAATCTGTCTTTGAAAAAATTATCACCCGGTACTGACGCCTGTGAAACCTCCATAAGCAAGGAATCTGTCATTGCCGAGAAAGAATGCAGGTTTCCCACAGGCATGATCAGAACATCTCCGGGTTCCAGAATGCGCTTCTTGTTTTCATAAAGCATTTTGACCCTGCCCCTCAATAGAAAAAAAGTCTCATTCTTTTTCCTGTGCCTGTGGGCAGGGCAGGTCTGTCCTTCAAACATAAAAATAAACTTCCCGCAGTAATTTTCTTCCTCAAGGTTCACTACAGGATATTCTATGTGCCCGTATCTGAAAAAATCTCCAAGTCTGAAATCAAGCACAAGCGTATTCTTTTCCGGTAAGAGAAGTTTCCATTTCTTCCATATCTCTCTCGCCCTTTTCAGCAATTTCCTTTTCTCTTCGCCTTCTATCTTAAAGTCTCTCATTATTCCGCTCATCTTAAACCCAGCTCCTTCTCTGTTTCTCCGATCGCTTCTTCGATGATTCCTATACCCTTCGCAGCCATTTCCTTGTTCATGATAATCGGAGGCGAAAGTCGCAGGTTATGTCCCGCCGGCACCCATGCCAGTCCTTTTTGAAACGCCTTCTGATACACAAGTTTTCCCGCCTCTTCAAACGGCTCTTTCGTCTTCCTGTCCCTGACAAGCTCAATTCCCAGGAGGCATCCTTTACCCCTCACGTCTCCCACAATCTGATGCTCTTCCTTGATTTTCCTAAGAAGTCCGAGGATATACCCCCCCAGATCTCTTGCGTGTTCAAGAAGATTCTCTTCCTCTATAACTTCAATGGAAGCCAGAGCTGCGGCGCATGCCATGGGATTGCCTCCGTAACTCGTGGAGGCGGAAATTTTTTCCAGTGCATCTTTGTACTTTTCGGACAAAACCATTGCTGTAACAGGAAACCCGTTGCCGAAAGATTTTCCGAGAGTGATAACATCAGGCACGGTATTCCAGTGCTCCATGGCAAACATCCTGCCCGTCCTGCCCATACAGGTTAGAACCTCGTCGGCCATGAGAAGCATCTTATATTTATCGCACAATCGCCTGATTTTCTGAATCCATCCATCGGGCGGAATGATGGAACCCGCCCATCCCTGTATGGGTTCAAGGACTATCCCGGCAACCTGCCCGGATGTTTCTTCCTTCATTACCCTTTCAATGTAGTCAACGCAGTAATGTCCGCACTCGGGATATTGCATCTTGAATGCACACCTGTAGCAGTATCCCCTCGGTACAAGGAAAAATCCCGGCGCACGCATTCCCTGCGTTCTGTCAACCCTGGCAAGACTCACCGCACCCATGGTTTTTCCATGAAAATCCCTGTGAAAGGATATGAATTCAAACCTGCCTGTCGCAGCCCGCATAGCCCTGAGGCCTGCTTCCACGGCAGTTGTCCCGCTGTCGTACAGTTGTATTCCGTTAAGATCCCCGGGAGTTATTCCTGCGAGTTTTTCAAGAAGTTTTGTCTTGATGGGAGTTGTAAAATCATGACAGTTCATCAGTGTTTTTGCATATTTTGCAACTGCCTCGCTCACCTTGGGATGACAATGCCCCAGACTTGTGACATATATGCCTGAAGAGAAATCAATGTAGGTATTGCCGTCAACGTCTGTCAGCGTGCACCCGTGTCCTTTTTCAAAAACTACGGGAAACAGCTGCACCTGGCTTGAATATCCTTTCATGAATTTCTCAGCCCTGCCATGGTAATCCCTTGATTTGGGCCCCGGAGGTGCAACCTTTATGTCTGGAACTCTCCCTAAATCCACATCCGCCCAGTATCCCATTTTCATATCTCCTTTACCCCGACCGACGCTTTTTGTCGTTGCGAGCGTTTTTTGCGTGGCAATTGACGTTTCTTATCATCCCGGCATGTTTTAAGCCGGGACCTATTACGTTCCTCTGGATCCCCACTCACTATCCGCAGGGATGACAAACTGCGTCAGATTTATTCGGCTATGCTTCAAAATGACAATGTGATGACACTAAGGTCAGGGGTTACGATTTACGTCTTTTCAATTGCCAGAAGAGCGGCACCTCTTCCCGCAGCTTCATTTGTTTCAGGCAAAATCACCTTCAGGCCAGTATATTTTTCTATCATTCCAGGCAGCATCCTCTCCCTGCTTCCTCCACCCACCATGAAAAGCCGTTTTACTTCCATCCTCTTATTTATCTTTTCAAGCCGTTCGTTCACCGTCATGGATAACGCCTTCATGCCGGCATGGAAGATATCCTCTCCTGTTGTGGACAGACTGATATTCCTGATAACTCCTTTTTTCCCGGCAAAATCGGGCATAACCTTGATATTCTCTTCTCCTTTGTCCAGAGTTCCTTTTATGCGGAGATTCTTTCTCATCCAGTCAAGAATTACTCCACCGTTACTCACCGATGACATCAGTCCAAAACGGTTTTTCTGGAGATGTCTGCCAGGAAACCATCCAGTATGCGGTATAAAGACCGGTGTTTCCGTCATAACCAGAAGTGCCCACGCAGTCCCGCATGAAAGAAGGCAATCTCCCCTATTTACCGCTCCGGCTCCCATAGAAGCGCAGTACTGGTCATGTCCTCCTGCAACAACCGGTATCCCTGAGGGGATATCAAGAAGTTCAGCCACTTCTTCCGTAACGGTGCCTCCGACAGAGCAGGGTGGAATCACCCGGGGCAGGCTCTCTTCCTTCAGCCCGGAAATATTAAGTATTTCCTTATCCCAGCAGTCCTTTACTATATTGTAAAAGCATGTCATCTGAGCCGAGGTGGCGTCAAGGTAAAATTTCCCGGTGAGTCGAAAATTCAGATAATCCGCAACGAAAGATAACCTGTGCAGTTTAGATACAATGGCTGTCTTTTTTTCCCTGAACCAGAGCCATGAGGCAGGTGGTGACCATCCTGCAAACTGATGACCTGTTTTCCTGTAAAAATAGATGTCGCCGTACTTGCTGTTCAGTCTTCCTGCAATCGATGCCGCCCTGTTATCCAGCCAGGTTATCCCGGGACTCAGCGGTTTCAGATGAATGTCCAGCGGGACAAAAGTTCCGCCCTGACTGCTTATGGCCACGGCGGATATTTCTTTCCTATTCCAGTGAACCGAATCATGTAATTTCTCTGCTGATTTAACCACTGCATTCCACCAGTGCTCTGCCTTCTGTTCAACCACACCAGGGGCTTTATGCAGAATCTTTGTAGGATGTGATACACCTGCCAGAAGTTCCGCCTTTTCATTAAACAGAAATGCCTTTGTGTTGGTTGTGCCGCTGTCAAAAACCAGTATCATTTTATCTCCACATACTGGATGTTCTTCATATTGCAGAATAGCTGCAGTTTACCGCGAATATCCCCTTCTGCCATTGCAAGATGATGGGTTCCTCCCACCCTGCTGTAAGCCGTGAGAAATTCCTCAACCGTCTGTCCCGGTTTGATAAAAAAATGAGGTGTTGCGATTCCCGTCAGGGGTTTGCTGTTCATTACCTTCACGATGCTTGAAATAAATCTCAATTTACCATCGGGCATTCCCGTCAGGTTAAGAAGTGTATACAAGCCCGGTCTTATGCCGAAAACAGGGACCGCAGTGGGGATATTGTTTCCCAACTGCATTTCATTGAGAACGAGTCTTACCGGTTCATCCTTTCTTCTCAGGGCTATATTTGATTCGCCCATATGCGACATGAAAATGCGGGAGTTCTTGTAATCTGTCGTGAACATCTCGGTGAAAGTCGTCCTGTTTCCTGAAAGCATCTGGCCGAGCAAAACTGCTGATGCCGAATATATGTCGCCTTCTCCTCCGTATCCAAGCCCCCTGGCCATCATGCACGATATGCCGAGAAAAGGCATCGGCATTTCCTTTCCCAGCCCTTCAAAGTTTACAGCCAGCCCCGAGAGTTTTCTTCTCTCGGCCAGGTATTCAAGAAATCCTATGGATTTCAATGTGTCTTTTCTCGTCTTCTTGCTTATCTCAGGCGCCCATGATAATCCGGAGGGGAGATATTCCTCCTCCACACCCTTTTCAGAGAAAGCAAATCTGCCGAATTTTTTCAGGACACTGTCTCCAATCTCGTCTGTTTCCGGACCAAGAACTCTCCTAAGAATATCCGGTTCCATGGCAAAATCTCCCATCTTGGGGAAAATATTTCCTATCCTGCCTATGCGAGCCCGGGATATTCCTGATGCGGCATACGCCGCCATGCACCAGTCTTTCACAGCAGAAATGGTTGTCCTGTCCCCCCAGTGGCCGGTTATGATCGAAAAATCTATTTTCTCCCTGCCAAGTACGCTGGCCAGATCCTGTACCCCATGCATCCCGTGATTTTCCAGCAGTTCCTGAGAGCCGAAACCACCTCTGATTTCCGCAAGTTTCTGGGTATTCCATATTAGAATTGGAACTCTCGCATGCCTCAAGGCAGGAAGGATTTCAAGACTCGTTGAATAAGAGAGAAAAACCAGTATTATGCCGTCAACATTCTCTTTTTTGAAAAGATTGAACCCTTCGGAAATTGTCTTTCTATTCCATGCCACGGGACAGTGCACGGTTCCTGTTGTTTCCGCCAGTATGGAGTTCAAATTTTTGGAAAATTCATTAAGGGATTTCATCAATTCGGGTAATTTCTTCTTATAGAGCTCAAGAGTTAACCCCATAAATCCTATCTTTTGACTTTTCATTTCTATCTTTTCCCCAGCATTGCAACTCTTATTTCAAAACCCAGTTTTCTCTCTATACGTTTGAGCTCCTTCTTTCCCGCCGAGGAATCTGTTATGAGACGTCTATGGACATCCCTTTTTTCAATACTTCCGTACGGGATAAGAGAAACTTTCCCTATCTTGGAAAAATCCGCAACCACGTTCAGGATGCGGGTTCTCTCCATGACAGCCTCCTCTATCCTCGCGGTTGTCGTGTCCGTTGTGGTAAGACCCCTGTCAGCCGATATCCCGTCAACTCCAACGAATACCTGGTCAAAGGTGAGCTTGCCTATTTCGTCATCGGAAAATGGGCCGGACATATCCATCAACTCGCGGCGCAAAAAGCCCCCCAGCAGGAATACCTTTATGTCGCCTGCCTGAGATAACTCCGTAACAACGGGAAGCGAATTTGTAACGACAAGGATATTCCTGCCGCTCCTTGCAAGGAGTCTGCTTATCTCAAGAGTGGTGGTGCCTGTATCAAGGAATATCGTCTCGCCGTTTCTTATCAGTGAAACGGCCTCATCCGCGATCGCCTTTTTCTCCGCGAGATTTTTCTTTTCCTTTTCTCCGAAAAAGAACTCCGCAGAAATGCCGCTTTCTTTCTTTACCGCACCTCCGTAAGTCCTCAGCAGGAAATTATCCTGTTCCATTTCTTCAAGGTACCGTCGCACCGTAACCTCGGATACGTTTAATCTCTGCACGAGTTCCGAAACTGCGACAGCACCCTGTGTATTCAGAATCTCTATTATTCTGTTCTTTCTTTTGATGCTTGATATTCCCATTTGACATATTTTATCCTGGTGGTATAATTTTGTCAAGTTTTCTTTCGTTTCGTAACCAGCATCAATGGTGTACTTTCTTACTGAACATATGGTACCCGCAGGTCATACCTGCGAAGGAGAACAACCATGGACGGCAGAGAAATAAGGATAAGAAAACTCTTTTCAAAAGGCAACGCGGTCATCATAGCCTGCGACCACGGGGAATTCGACGGACCCATTCCGGGGATGATAAACATAGGCGAGACAGTTTCAAAAATCAACAAGAATGTTGACGGGGTTTTGCTTAGTCCGGCAATGATAAAACATACAGGGGAATTCTTTTCGGAGAAAGACTCGCCGGCCATAGTGGGCAGGCTTAACTGGAACACTGTTTACTGCTTTCACTGGGAATACAATGAGGCAGTATCCGCCGAGGCGTTCTCTCCTGAAGAAGCGTTATCCCTCGGAGTTGAAATCGCACTTGTATCCCTTACACTGAAAACCGGAAGCGAAAAAAGAGACGCAAAGAATGTAGAAATATTCCGCACCCTGACTGCCAGGTGTCATCGTCTTGGAATACCTGTCATCGGTGAGTATTTCCCTGCCCATAGCGATAATCTCAAATCCGAAGAAATGCATAAGCAGGTAAAAATTGGTTGCCGCATTATCGCAGAACTGGGAGCGGATATGATAAAAACATTCTATACCAACAACTTCAAAAAAGTGGTGGCAGGTTGCCCTATACCCATTTTTGCACTCGGCGCTTCAAAACTGCCTTCACAGATGGATGCGTTAAAACTTGCCGCAGATGAGACAAAAGATGGAGCGAAAGGCGTGGTTTTCGGAAGAAACGCCATACAGGTACCGGACCCTGGAAGATTTCAGGCCGCCCTAATGGACGTGGTCAAAAACAAAACCGCTCCGGAACAGACCTTGAAAAAGTACTCCTTGAAGGATTGATTCAACAGTAGTTTTATCCATCAGACAGTAGAGAAAGGAATATACAGAACTCACCGGTTTCTCAGGCAAATGGGGCGAAAACGCGCAGCTTGCCGCAGACACAATCTCAATGCGTACGGCAAAGGGCATTCCCTCATGGATGATTAACGATATGCAATGGTCGCATCTGGAGGAACTTTCCGGCAATCCGCGCGGAAGCTATTCGAAAGAGCCCGTGCGGGTTTACCTTGACTTTCAACTGAAAGCCGGGGTCTGTTTCATAGA
>Ga0172365_10000225_pt1 | contig 36158 bp, 28 predicted proteins | sample LakKivSesite48cm_FD_114535 | JGI IMG/M metagenome (GOLD analysis project Ga0172365, IMG submission 114535) | Sediment microbial communities from Lake Kivu, Rwanda - Sediment site 48cm | ecosystem: Environmental > Aquatic > Freshwater > Lake > Sediment | place: Rwanda: Western Province, Lake...
AAGGAAAACGAGGCCAACTTCGCTATAATAGGAACGTTATTCCAAGATTGTCGCAAGGAGGTTTTCCGGTGAAACCAAGAAAAATCAGGCAAGACGTCTTCTGGGTAGGCGCCATCGACTGGGACAGGCGCCTCTTTGACAGTCTCATTCCTCTTCCTGACGGGACGAGCTACAACGCCTACCTGGTCAGGGGGAGAGAAAAGACGGCGCTCATCGACGCGGTTGACCCGACCATGGCCGATGGGCTGATGTCCCAGCTGGAAACAATAGAAAAAGTTGATTACGTGATTTCGCAGCACGCCGAGCAGGACCATTCAGGAGCGATCCCACGGGTCCTGGAGAAATACGGGGAGGCGAGAGTGGTGGCCACCCCCCAGGCGAAAGGGATGCTGATGGATTTGCTGGCGATTTCCGAGGAGAGGATAATCACTGTCAAAGACCGAGAGACTCTTTCTCTCGGCGATAAGACGCTGGAATTCATTTACACGCCCTGGGTCCACTGGCCCGAAACGATGTCCGTGTATCTACGCGAGGAGAGGATTCTTTTTAGTTGCGATTTCTTCGGCTCCCATCTGGCCACGACAGACCTCTATGTCAAGGATGAAGGAAGAGTCTTGGAAGCAGCCAAACGGTATTACGCCGAGATCATGATGCCCTTCCGGAAGATCATCCAGAAAAATCTCGAGAAGCTGTCTCCGCTTCGCATCGAACTCATCGCCCCGTCGCACGGCCCCCTTTATGACCGGCCTGAATTCATCATCCAGGCTTACCGGGAATGGCTCTCGGACAGGCCGAGAAACCTTGTCGTCATTCCCTATGTTTCGATGCACGGCAGCACAGAGATGATGGTCAGGCGCCTTGTCTCGGCTTTGATGGAAAAAAGCGTGGAAGTCTGCCAGTTCAACCTGCCTCAGACCGACATCGGCAAGCTGGCTATCAGCCTGGTTGACGCGGCGACTGTCGTCCTTGGAACGCCCACGGTGCACGTCGGGCCTCATCCGGCTGCCCTTTATGCGGCCGCGCTGGCCAACGCGTTGCGGCCTAAAGCGAGGTTCGCCTCGGTCATCGGGTCCTTCGGCTGGTCGAGCAAAGCCGTCGAACAGATCGCCGGCCTGATCCCGAACTTGAAGGTTGAGATCCTGAGCCCTGTCCTCTGCAAAGGGCTTCCCGGGGAGGCCGATTTCAAGGCGCTGGATGAGCTGGCGGAGACGATCTTTAAAAAACATCAACAGTTCGGGATTGCTTGAGATGACTGGAAGGCCTTCGCAGGCAAGGCGGTTTAGCGGCTATGGAAGAAGTCCATCTCAGACATCCGCGACATGGTCTGATTGTGACCAACTTGACTCGCTTGCCTCTGCGCGATATTGATTTTGGTTTTGCCCATCCCGCTGATTTTAGAGCTTACGCAGAAGTTATGGGCAGTGTAGCGATTTTGCCGGCCAAGGAAGGAGTGGAAGTTTTAATCATCCATCGGGCTCGTTGCCAGTAGATTTTCTCCCGTATTTCTCTGAGCCTCCGAACTCGGGATATTCGCTTCAACGAAGTAGTTAAGATTGCTCCTATTCAGGGCCGGGATATCCGCCGAAGATGCGGCAATGCTCGGCCAGAAGCGCTTTTGCTCGGGCGATAACGGCCGGCAGGATGTTCTCCTGGCCGCTTTCGCAGCGAAGGGTTTCAATAGTTACAGGCGGAGCAAAGCTGACATACGGCGTGAACATCACCTTTCCGGGAAGGAGGAGTTGGGTGATGACTTGGCCAAACTCAGCCAGGCGCTGTTTATCAATATCTCTCCGGCGCAACCAGGTGACCGGGCTGCGGAGCCATCGGGAAGAGACCACCCCGCTGACGATTGCCAGCATAAGCCGCAATCCAGGCACGTGGTGGAAGATGAAGTCGATGCCGGGCAGCCATCCTTCAATCTGCTTGGCCGCGCCGGGAGAAACGGCGGGGTCGGGTTCCCGGTGGCCGGCGCCGATGTACATCAGGGCTCCGCCGGCCTGCAGGTGCCGGATGGCGCTCCGCAGTGCAGACATGCGGCTTTGGACACTGGAGGAGGAGGCAAAGATAACGTGGTTACGCGCATGCGGCAGATTGTCCAGGAAGGCGATTTCGGTGGAGATCCAGCTGATATCCTTACGGCCCACTTGCGAGAAGATGATCAGCGCGTCGTATGTCCCCGGATGGTTGCAGACGATGAGCAGCGGACCCTCGGCCGGGATATGTTCCGTACCGCGCGCTGTGACGCGGCTGCACCAGTTCCTCAGCGCCCACTCGCTGGCTTTGGGGAATCCGGCTTCGGCGACCAGCCGATCAAAGGTCACGCCCACAGTCGCGAAGCGGGTGGTCACACCGTGGAACAGGAACCAGAACAGGCTGCGGAACGGCTCGGTCTTGGGCAGGCCGACCGCGCCGACGAGCTCATTGACGAGTGACCTGCTCAAAGTGTCTATATCCTCATCCATGGTGATTCTTCCTCGTCATCGAATGGCCGGGACGCGCATCGTGGCTGTGGCTTCTCGCTCCTCCCCTCAAAAAAGATAATAATTCTTCAGGTCCGGGGATGTCAACGACGACCCGGTGCCCTGGACTGGTGCCAAGGAGCTTCACCGAATACCGAAGAGCCGGCTAACCTGCCATCCGCGCTCCTCCCGAGCCGTCTGTTCGCGGCTAAAGCACAGATTCACGTAGACGCCGTCTATGGGCAGCCGGTCGACGCACTTCGACAGGGGCCTGTTCTCGTGCCTATGACCTGCCATTAAGCCCACATCCGGACTCGCCTTTTGGGCTTGATCATATTTTCAGCGGGTGAGCTATGTCAAGGGCGAAAGCCGATACCGGGGGGAATGAACAGGTTTTTCAGCAGCCGCTTCGAACTGATAATTTTTGCATCAACTCAAGAATTCGGGCCTGAAGGCCGGCATTCTTTACTGAAGATTCATCCGCCGCAGAAGGCCCTGAAATCGCGCGTCGTCCCGCAGGACATCAAAGATCGGATCCACGCCGAGATAAGGCATATTCTGGTCATGCGCTTGGTATGCTTTCTCCAGCCACTCGAGAGCTTCGTGGTTCTTCCCGGCTCGTGTGTATAACGTCGCAATTTGCCAAGGCGTGACATAAGTTGTCCGAGAGCGGGCGACTAATGTCTCCGCGACACGCTGGAGTGCACCCTGATAGCCGGCCTCCTTGAAGCCGAGCGCCAAGGCCTCTTCGGCTTCATGATCACCCTTCGCGGCGTAGGACGCCTTCCATATTTCCAGCGCTTCGTTATACACGTGCCTCATGTGGTAGGCGGACCGGAGCGTTGACAGCGCGATCGCGTCGTTGGGTGAAGTCTTGAGTGTGTCACGGAGCAGCGTGATCGCGTCGTCATACCGGCGGGCATACATCAAGTCCATGCCATAAAGGCCCTGGAACAAGGTGTTGAGCGGGTCCAATTCCAATGCTCGCTTGGCCTGTTCCATCGCTTCCTTTGGGCGCTTCATTATATTCAAGAAATGCGAATAATAAATGCGTGCTTCTGGATAATTGGGGTTGAGTTCGATAGCCCTGCGGAACTCCCTCTCCGCGCCCAGCCAGTCCCAATCCGTCCATGTGTTGATACCCGCCAATGTGTAATGGACTTCTGCAAGTGTGCTGTCCAACTCCAGGGCCTTCAGCGCGGCCGCTTTCTGCTTCGGCGTTGCCTCATCATAGGAAGTGAATCCTTGCTGCTTGAGGCCCCCCCAGACGTGGGCGATACCGGCGTAGGCCAGGGCGTATTCCGGGTCTTTCTCCAGGGCCAACGCGAAGTATTGAAGTGCACTGTCGAGGCCCTGTCGACTGAGCTTGCGCCACTGAAACACGCCCTTGAGATAGGCGTCATAGGCCTCGGGATTGACCTGACGGGCACTGGCCAGCCGCGTCTCTTCCTGCGGAGTGAGCTGCACTTTCACTTCACGAGTAATCGCCGAGACCATCTCGTTTTGCAGCGACAGGACGTCGCGGAGGTCGCGCTCGTAGCTATGGGCCCAAAGCTGCTCTTCGGTTGTCGGGTTGATCAGTTGAGCGGTGACACGCACGCGGTCTCCTGAGCGCAGAACTGCGCCCGTAATCAGCGCATCGGCCTTCAACTCCTGGGCGATCTTATGCAGGGGCGTTTTTGTTCCCTTGAAGCGCAAGACCGAGCTCCGGGCGATCACCCGCTTCAAGCCGCCAACCTGGGCGAGGTCGGTGATCAGCGCCTCATGCATGCCGTCGGAGAAATACTCCTGCTGGGGATCCCCAGAAAGATTCTCGAGGGGGAGGACGGCAAGGGACTCATAGGCATGGCCGCGCTCGGGGATAAGAAAGATCATGACCAGGGCGAAAAGGACGATGAGACCCCCGAGCCCCGCGTAAACATGGATTTTCTTGAGGCCCAGGATTTTGCCTCGGAACAGCCCGGTTTTTGCCTTGAGCGGCTTAAGCCCTTCAGCCACAGCTTTTAAGTCCAGGAAGAATTCTTCCATACTCTGATAGCGGTCGGCGGAATTCTTGGCTAAAGCTTTGCCGATGATTTGTTCGAGCCCTTTCGGCAAATCCTTCCGATGTTTGGAAATCGGCTCGGGCTCTCGGTTCAATATGGAATGGATGATAGATTGATCATATTCGCCCTTGAAGGGAAGCTGGCCGGTGAGCATCTCATACAGGACGACGCCCAGGGACCAGATGTCCGTGCGATAATCGACCGGCTGACCCTGGGCCTGTTCCGGCGACATGTAGGCCACTGTGCCCATTGTTCTCGCTTCCTTGGTAAGGAGCGACCTTCCCAGAGCCTTGGCCAGGCCGAAATCCATGACCTTGGCCGTGCCCTTATCCGTCAGCATGATATTGCCGGGTTTGATATCCCTGTGGATGATCTTCTTTTTATGAGCTTCTCCAAGCCCTCCGGCCACCTGAATAGCAATATCCAGCGCTTCGGCCTGAGGCAGAGGTCCTTTCACCATCTTCTGCCTCAGGCTCTCGCCCTCGATATATTCCATGGCGATAAAGAGCCGATTCTCCTCTTCGCCAATCTCGTAGACGGTGCAGATATGATTGTGGGAAAGCGCCGCGGCGGCTTTGGCCTCTCGGATAAAACGTTCCCTGGCCTCCGGGTCTTCAGACAACTCCGGAGGCAGAAATTTCAGGGCAACGGTCCTCTCAAGCTTGGCATCTTCGGCTTCATAGACAACCCCCATGCCGCCTTTTCCCAGTTCCCCGATGATCCGATATTTTCCGGCAAAAATGCTTCCTTTACCCGGGACCTTGAAGGGCCTCGCGACGGTCATTGTCTTGGATAAAACGTCTCCCTCAAGCGGGCGGATCTGGGTGGCGCACTTCCCGCAATAATAGGTATCGCTGGGATTTTCATAATTACACTTTGGGCATTTCGTCGTCATGGCATACCCGACCCCTTGCTTTTTTCTGTCAGCAGAGGGTTCATGACGCTGGCTAAGGAGACGAGAATCGCACAGCCGATGACGTTGAACCAGAGATAGGGAATTTCCGTGAAAAAATAGCAGGCCAGCACGGTCAGTTCGGCGATGATGGCCGCGATAAATGTGGCATTTCCGCGAATGTTTTTAAAATAGAAGGCGATTAAGAAAATTCCCAGAATCGTGCCGTAAAATAAAGAGCCCATAATGTTCACGGCTTCAATCAATGAGCCGAGGTGGTTGGCAAACTGGGCAAAACTGATGGCGTATAATCCCCAGAAAACCGTGGCCAGTTTCGACACGAAGAGATAATGCCGTTCTGAGGCGTTGCGCCGACAGAGGCGTTTGTAAATATCGATGACGGTGACTGAAGCCAAGGCGTTGAGTTCAGCGGCTGACGACGACATCGAAGCCGAAAGAATAGCCGCCAGGATCAGCCCGACAAGCCCGGCCGGCAAAAAGCGGGTCACAAAGCTCAGGAAGATATAATTGGTGTCGTTGGTCTCGGCCAGCGGACTGCTTTGCTTGATGAGCTGAATGGCTTCCTGTCGGATGCCGATTTCCGATTCTCTCGTCCGTCGGAGCATTTGGAGAGTGTCATCCAAATCATCCTCTTTTTGGGCCTCAATGGCGGCCAACATGTCCCTTATTTGTACCTGCTTCTCCCCGTTCAGACGATTATAGTCCGTTTCCAATCTCTCATAAGCTTCCCCGTATGAACTGTTTTTGATATGGGCGGTCTCGACTGGGTTGAAAAACAACGGCGGGGTCACGAACTGATAAAAAACAAATATCATGGCGCCGATGAAAAGAATGATGAATTGCATGGGGATTTTGACCACACCGTTGGCCAGGAGCCCCAGGCGACTTTGGCCGATCGAACGTCCGCCCAGATAACGCTGGACCTGCGACTGATCTGTCCCGAAGTAGGAAAGGGCCAAAAAACCTCCTCCGATGATGCCCGACCAGAAATTGTAGCGGTCTTTCCAGTTAAAAGCGAAATTGACGATATTCAGTTTTCCGAGTTTTCCGGCCACATGAAGGGCGCTCGAAAATGATATATCGGGCGGCAGTCGATGAAAAACCATAAAAAGCGCTGCGGCCATTCCCGCCGTGACGATGGCCATCTGTAAAAGATGCGTTTTGTAGACGGCCTCCGTCCCGCCGGCAGCCGTGTAGATAATCACCAGGCTTCCAGTCATTAATATTGTCAGACGGAAATCCCAACCGAGAATGACAGAAATGACGAGAGCCGGGGCGAGAATCGTGAATCCGGCCGCCAGTCCGCGTTGGATAAGGAAAAGAATGCTACCCAGGGCGCGGTTTTTCAGGTCAAAACGCTGCTCCAAAAATTCGTAGGCCGTATACACCTTGAGTTTATGGAAAACGGGAACGGCCGTGATCGAGAGAATGACCATGGCAATGGGCAATCCGAAATAGAACTGAACAAACCGCATCCCGTCCACATAAGCTTGTCCTGGCGTAGAAAGGAAGGTAATGGCGCTGGCTTGAGTCGCCATGATGGAAATCGTTACGACGTACCAGGGGATCGATTTGTTGGCCAGAAAGTAGCCCTGGGTATCCTTTTTGCCCCGCGTTTTCCAAATCCCGTAGACAACCACAAACGAGAGGAATGAACTCAATAAGACCCAGTCTAAAGGACGCATGGGTTACAATTTCAATATTTCATCGTAATAGGCTTCATACTGAGGGATGATCTCGCCGGCGTCGAAAAATTGTTGGGCGCGTTTCCGGGCCTGGTTTTTAAAGAGCTCGTGACGGGCCGGATCGCCCAGCAGGGCGACCGCATTCGCCGCCATGTTCGCGATATCTCCAACGGGGAATAAATATCCGGTCTCTCCATGTGCAATAACCTCAGGCAATCCGCCGATATCAGTAGCAATCACGGGGACGCCGCAATTCATGGCCTCGAGCGCCGTCAACCCGAAACTTTCCTGCTCACTGGGCAAGAGAAAGAGGTCCGCGCAGAAAAAGAGGGGCTCCAACTGGTCCTGTTCCCCGAGGAAAAGGACATCGGCGCCGAGCTTCAGTTCTCTGACCAACTGTTGGATGAAAAGCCGCTCAGGCCCATCGCCGATCAGCAGGAGTTTGGCCGGGATCTTCTCGCGGACCCGGGCGAAAATACGCACGACGTCTCCGATTCTTTTCACCGGGCGGAAATTGGAGGCATGCACTAAGATCTTCTCTTTCCCCGGTGCAAACGCTTCTCTGGAACAAAGGTCTTGATTCTGCTCCGGTCGAGCGGCCTCGACGAAATTGGGGATAACGCGGATCTCTCGCCGGATGTTGAATTCTTCGACCGTGCGTTTCATTAAGTAACGGGAAACCGCCGTCACTCCGTCGGATTTCTCGATGGCAAATTTGACGACCCGGTGAAATGATGGATCGGCGCCGACCAGCGTAATATCCGTGCCATGGAGGGTGGTAATCGTTTTGAGCCGCGGAGAATTGAAGATCTGTTTGGCCAAGTACGCACTGGCCGCATGGGGAACCGCGTAATGGGCATGAATGATGTCGAGATCGTGGGCCTCCGCCAGTTCCACCAATTTTGTGACCAGGCCTAATTCATACGGGGGGTACTTGAACAGCGGATAGGATGCGACTTCGATCTCATGAAGAAAGATATTTTGATGAAAAGTGCGCAGACGAAAGGGCGGCGCGTAGCTGACAATATGGATCTCGTGGCCCTTTTTCGCCAAACCTATTGCCAGTTCCGAGGCCACGACGCCGCTCCCCCCGTGGGTCGGATAGCAGACGATTCCAATTTTCATAGGGAGCGTCCTCCTCGATGGCAAATAAAAGTGTGGCCCTTCATGGTATCGTCCATAAATACTCCGGCCCGAAAAATTCGACCGGATCCTGAACTTGAATGGCTTCCCGAACGAAAAAAGGCTCGCCGTATTTCACGCCGATTTGGGCGCCAGACCGTTTGTCCCGGGTCTCGATGCTGCCCAGGAATTCGGGCCGGCCGATGAGTGTGCCCTCATTCTCGGAGGCGGCATCATCCTGAGCACCGAATTGAGATCTGTAGGCCATGACCGCTTTCATTTTTTGTTCGTGAGAGTTGGAAATATCGACGATAAAAGAGGGCGGGAACTCGTGTCTGGTCGGGTAAAAAATGACCTTGTTGGGTCGAAAGGGGGGCTGCTCGGTTTCCAGTTTTTTCAGTCCGGCCAGGTAGGCCGCGGCACGCACGAGATGAGACGTTTGTTCATGATCCGGATGAGGGTCGACCCAATAGGGCGCGAAAACGATTCCCGGTTTGTAGCTGCGCAGGGCTTTGATGATCTTGAGTTTGTTCTCCCAGGTCACCTCGACCCGCCCATCAGGAATGTCCAGCATTTGATGCGCCGCTAAACCCATTATCTCGGCCGATTTCGTAAACTCTTGAGCGCGGGTTTCGACGCTGCCCCGGCTGGCCATCTCCCCTTGGGTCAGGACGATGACTCCGGTTTTATGGCCCAGGGCCGCTAACTTAATCAGCGTGCCGCCGCAACCCAACTCGACATCGTCAGCATGGGCCCCAAACGCTAAAGCCTCTAAGTTCATAGCAATCTCCTTGACGGACTGCCATCCATCAGATGAACAGCACCTGATGGTCATGCTCATCGAGATCGATGACCTGGTCGAGTTTAGCCATGAAGGCGTAACCGTATTTTATTAAATAGGGCACGATATTAAACACCCTTTCCTGAAGTTGCTGGTTTGGGTAGAGATTGTTAGCGGCCTTGTGGAGTTGCTGAATCGCGGTTTCGTTCTGCTTCGTAGCCGCCCGTAGAATTTTCTTTTTCATGAATTTCAATTGCTGATTCATTTTGCCCTTGGCGAGATCAATGGAATCTTTCAAAGTGGGTTCGAAGGCCACGACCTCCCCCTTCAGGGATTCAAAATCCTGTTCAATATGATCGAGGACGACGCGCCAGGCCTTGTCGAGAGAATCAGGAATTTCTTTTTTGGTGATTTCTCCAATGAGCCGGGCCGCGTTGCGCCAGAGGTCTGGAATATCCAAATCGTATTTCTTCAGGATGTGGTCGACCTTCTTTTCGACGATGGTCGCACTCTTTCGCGGATAGACCACAGGCATCGAGAGATGGGAACTTTCGTAAACTCCTTTCATCTGCGCGAAATAAGCAATTTCCCCCGGACCGCCGATGTAGGCGACCGTCGGCAAAAGGGCGTCCTGATAGATAGGACGTAAAAGGACATTCGGGCTGAATAAAAATGGCATCTCTCGAACCAGAGTCAGGAGCTCTTCTTTCTTGCTGATGTGCGCCACTCCTTTGATGCCGAAAGCACCATCTTTCCATTGGATGGTGCGCCGCTCCCGCTCCGCATAAAAGACATTGAAGATCCCCTCGTGGAGAGGAACTTGCGTATCGTATCCGGCTTGCCGGAGTCTCTCGGAGGTGGCGATGGCCTGTCGGGTCGAGGGAGACTCTTTATCGATCTCCTGATAAAAAACGTCGCTCCCCAGTTCCTTCAGACGGGGATGGCTGGCATCGATGAGTATCAATCCATGCGGCTTGAACAATCGGGTCAGCCATCGAGCGAAAGCCTCGACAAAAGACCGGCCGGGCTGATAGGCCTCGCTTAAATCGTCAATAATTTCTGCTTTGAATTCGGAATCCAGGGTCAAATCTTTTAGTTGCTCGAGACAATCAATGATTTCTGAGGGCAAGATGAGGTTCGAGGCGGGTATTTTTAATTCGCAGGAAGGCATTCGGCAACGGACTTCCTCGAGGCGGTTATTTTTATCCAAGAGGGCGATATGATCGATCTCCGCCAAATCGTGATCGTCTGAAGCCAGCCAGAATATCGGCACAAAACATCCAAGACGGCACCGGTTCAGATGCTCCGAGAGTTTGATGGCGGTCAGGGCCTTATAGATCGTGTAGAGGGGCCCAGAAAATAGCCCGACCTGCTGTCCGGTAACGACGGCGCAGGCTTCGTCCCGGACGATTTTCTCGATCTGACCAAGAGTCTGGGGCCCGCAGCCGTAACTTTTGTTTTGCGCAGTCAAAGCCGCGGCCAAGTCTTCCCGGGGAATCTTGCGCGATTGAACCATCTGGGTTTGGCCCCGGAAGGCGTCGAGCTCCCGAAAGTTGCCGCTATAAAATTCAGCCACTTTGCCATAGGCGTAAAAATAGTCGTCAACTAAGCGAGGAAGATGCGGGAGTTGTTTCGTCGGTATCATCATCCAGGTCTCGAAGCTCTCATTTATTTAAAAGCGTTTGTGATAAGATAAAAAAGGAGAACTTGAGCCGCCAAATTCAACAGCACGGCGGCATACAGACGCCTCCACGACGAAAAAAAGGGAGGACCGTCCTGCCCGTTCTCAGTTTTTTCCGTTGGTCGGTTTCTCAGTATGCTTCCCCGCAGCTATCATATTGGCAAAAAGCCGAAACGCACCCGGCACGCCCGCCGGCAACTGTCGAAACCAGGCGAGGGCCGTGTAAATGAAAACTCCTTTTCCATATGGAACGTATAAGAGGCCGCCTTTCTTATCCGACTCTCCAGGATCGTGGGAGGAGAGAAGAGTTTCATACTTATCGTCCCACTGAGAAGCAAAATACAAACCTCTCTCCTGGATCCACCCTTCAAAATCTTTTGGAGTGATCTTATTGGGAAAATTTAAAAGTGGATGCTCTGGAGCCAGAAAAACAACCGGCGCATTTTCGACGCTCACCCGGTCTCTGCCGATGGTCAGGGCATAGGGACCGATAGGATTAGCCAACTGACCGGAGGCCACATTATACTGGACGATGAGAGTCCCGCCCTGGGCAACGTATCGGAGAAGCCTTTCTTTCGTGAGCTTGAGGCCTTCTCGTGTATTATAGGCTCTGACGCCCGTAATCACAGCGTCGAATTGGGAAAGATCCATGTTTTCGAGCATCTCATCACTTAACTGGGTCACTTCATATCCGAGATTTTGCAGGGCATCCGGAATTTCATCCCCGGCCCCCATGACATAACCGAGTCTTTTGCCTTCGGTTTTGACATCCAGTTTGACCGCTCTGAATCGACTGTCCGGGAAATAGACTTGTCGGTGAATGTGCGAGTACGAAATCTCCACTAAGGACCGGCTTATTTTTTCTCCTCCGACCTCGGCTTCCACCGTCAGGTCGGCCTCGTCGGCCTGTTTCGGCGGGGAAACGTCGAACGTGACCTCGCCTTCTTCATATTTGTCGGCTAAAGAAAAGGGAATGCTGGCCGGGACTATTTTCCAAATATCCGATCCTTTGAGCCGGACGAGCCCGGCGACATTTGGAGAGTGGCTCTTGAGCTTGACTTTAATTTTCTTGGATTCTTCAGCGGCAAAAATACTGACTTTATCTTTGATCTGGATTGTCACCTTGGGCCTGATCTCAAAAGGCCGGTAAAGCTCCCCGTTCACTGGATCTGTCAATCGAAAGAGCACGGGGATGGAATATTCCAGGAGATGTCCATCCACGCCTAATCCGATATTCACACTGATAGCGGGAGGGTTTTCTGCCAGTCCGATGAGGTTTTGGCCCGCGGCCGAAAATTGGCCTTCTCGACGGGAGTCCTCCAGCCAATAGGGCTGGGAGATGGGAAAATCCTTAGGGATAGAAATCGTTTGCTCGATGGTGACAGGATCGTTGTTTTCTAGGGGGCGATCGAGAATGGAATCAGGGGCGATTTTTGGATAGCTTAAGGTGTGGAGTGTAAAAAGATGGCCTGACCGATTGACGAGGGTCGTCTTAATTTGAATCGTATCTCCCGGAGCGGCAGCGAAATCGTTGGCCATGGCCTCCATCCAGATTCCGCCGCAGGCCTGAATGATACGCAATAATTCTTCTTTTTTTATCCGAACCCAGTTCTCTTCAGGGAGTCTGGCTAACTCCGCCTGGACAGCCAGCAAGTTGCGGATTGATTTTGAGGGACGTTGAGGGTCAAAAGACCTCAAGCTCTCGGCCAGGAGGAGCCCGACTTTTCGCCCGCCAGAAACTCGATTCCAGGAGGTATCGATCCTCTCGAAAATGTCGTTCGTCGCCGCGCCTCCAGCGGCTACCTCAAAGTAATTGTATTGCGTTCCTCGCCGCCCGGCCGAGCCGAACCCCTGGCTTTTGTGTTGGGACCGACTCTCTCCGGCTATCTCCGAGTATGATTTTCCGAATAAAGGATTATATTCGCCCGTGTCGACCCGCATCCGGTTTTTGATTTCATCCTGAGAGGGGCGCCAGCTGTTCCATAACAGTCTTTTAGCCTTCCAGGGCGACACATATTTTAATTGTTCAGGAAATTTATTCAGATCAGCGGCAGCCGCAAATGCCTCTTTGACCAACAGCCCGGACGCTGCGTGGTGACCGTGTCCGCCGGCGTTCTCGGCCGCAAAGCGGCTCATGATCACATCGGGGCGGAATTTTCGAATCACCCAGACGATATCCGCAAGAACTTTTTCCCTCCCCCAAAATTCAAATGTTTCCTCCGCGGTCTTCGAATAGCCGAAATCGACGGCCCGCGTAAAAAATTGTTCGGCTCCGTCGATCCGGCGGGCGGCCATTAGCTCTTGAGTTCGAATAATGCCGATGGCGGCTCCCTGTTCCGGACCGATCAGATTCTGGCCGCCTTCGCCGCGCGTAAGTGACAGGTAGGCCGTCCGATATTTCCGTCCCTTCGAGAGATAGGCCAAAACAGCCGTGTTCTCATCGTCCGGATGAGCTCCAACATAGAGGACGCTCCCCAGGACATTGAGCTTCTGAAGGGCGATTTCCAATTCTGCCGCATTGGGGATTCCGCCCTGTTGGGCTCCCGCCGGAAAGTGGAGAAAAAGCGCCACTCCGAAAATCGTGGAGAAAAACTTCTTTAAAATGTTTCCTCTTCTAAGTGGCCATAGACCTCGGCTTCAGAAAAGCCAGCCCACGAATCTGTTCTGGTGACTATTGGGCCAATTTAATGTTAAAGGGGACTTTCAATTGTTCCCAGTGGAGGTAGGCGGTTGCCGATGTTCCCGCCAGATCTTCAAACCCGTATGCCAGCCACTCCTGGTGGGGAGCTTTGACCGGAGTGACCGTGATGCGGAGGGCATCTTCCTCCTCTTTATAAGCAAAGCTTCCCCACGCGGAGTTATTCTTGCTGAAGATGATGATCCATTCCTTTTCCGAGGGAATCATGTGGATGCCATATTTTCCCGCGGGCATCGGTTTCCCTTCGATAAGAACATCTTTTTTAAATTCTATGGTGGTGTTTTCGTTGGCGCCGGCCCGCCAGGGATAGGGTTTGTTTTCGGAATATTTGTTTCCGGGGGCCAGACCGTAGGGAACCAAGTCGCCCCAAATCTTTCTTCCTTTGACACCCGGCCGGCTGTATTCGATAGTGATATCAGCGTCCGTTCCCAGCCTTTGTGTCACGCTGGCTTTTAGACTTGCCCGGACCTTGCCTTCCTGGCCGGAGCCGACAGAGGGCAGTGCCAGAAAAACGACTAGGCACAGGACAATACCGAAAGTCAGGCCAAAGCGTTTCATGTTTACCTCCTTCTCAAATTACTATCAATATCCTTTCAGATATACTTTTTTATTATAGCCGAATTGAGGTTTAAAAAAAATTTATTTTTTGCCCAAAATGTGACCTGTCGTTGGTTTTCGGCGGCGATGGCCGTGCGCGTGTCATCGGAGCGATTTGACCACCTTCCGATCATGAAAGATGGTAGCTCATGACGAAAGGGGTGTTAAGGATACTCGGAAATTATCGGAAATATTCAGCGCCGGCTTCGCTCAAGTTCAGGCGGGCTGGTTCACTTCCCAGCTGAAGTCGAGCAAAATTTGAACGATATCTTCATGGCTGAGCAGGGTTCCGTCCTGAGGCGAGTCGATAATCCGGTAATTGAAGAAAGGGCAGTTGCCTTCGTACCAGCGAAAAGAGAAGGCCATTCCTGGGCCAGCCTTTTTTTCCTCTTCCTTCCGGTTAAGAAGGCTACCCAGGCCTTTGAGGTTGATGCCTCTGGCTGGGTCGACGCCGAGGATGTAGCGGCGGTTGCCGAAATTCGTCATCAGGAATGAGAATCCTTCGGCCAGGGGAGCACGGCCGATATCCCGCCGCGCCCACTCTTTGAGCAAAAAACTCGAAGGGTTGCGGACAACAAGACCGTCCACTTTTTTCCTGCCCTGGCCAGCGGCCAGAGGAAGGTCCAGGCTGACTTTCTGCGCCTTCCGAAAATCATCCAGATAATGGAAATAGTCGTCCTCCACTTTTCTTATAGCTCTTTCGTAGCGGTCGATGCCGGCGAAGAGCCTCCGGTTTTCCAGGATGTCGTAGCCTTCTTCCGCTTTGGCGTACAGGAACTTCATAAATTTCAAACCTTCCGTGATGCGTTCCCGGTTGATCTCCGATTCGTCCTTTTTGGCGCCCGAAAAAAGGGCCCGAAGGATGGAATAGGGGGTGGCGGTGAGGTCGATGTCCCGGGGCAGGGAAGCGGAGTCCGCCATCCTGGCATAGCCGGCGATTTTTTCCATCGACGCGTCCACTTTTCCGAGCTCTAAGAGCTTGAGGGCCAGAAAGATGGAGGAAAGGGCGTCAAAATCAGGCAGGCGGTGGGTCACGACCCGGAGACCGGCAGGTCCTTGGACTGTCTCTTTTTCGAGACGGATTTTTAAGTGGTCGAGGACAAGGCGAGGGTATTTGATGATCAGGGAGGCCGTGCACTCGGGCTCAGCCTCGGGATGGTGATGGTCGACGACACCCGGGACCGTCTTCATGCCGACATCGAGGACGATCGTATCGGGCTGAGGAACAAGGTTTTCTCCGTAGTTGACGAATTCGAAGCTAATGTCCACGAGCCTTGCTCACTCTTTGCGGCTTGCCTCGGACGCAAGCCTTCCCTTTTTTTCTAGTTCTTCTAAATAATTGATGATCTTGGCGTTTCCTGATGGAAATGGATAGTCTCTGAGGGACCGGAGAGAGACCCAGCGCAGAGCCTTTTTTCCAGGCCGCGGCCTCTTGCGCAAGCGGCACTCGAAAGCATGAAGCTTGACCTGGAACCGCGTATAAGCGTGGTTGACCTTGAGAAGGAGTCTTTCCTTCTCGATCTCGGCGCCCAGCTCTTCCCGGATCTCCCGCCGCAAAGCCGCCTTGAGGGTCTCGCCTGGCTTTCTTTTTCCGCCCGGAAATTCCCACAAGCCGGCCAGAAGTCCCCTGGCCGGCCGCCTCTGGATGAGGTATTTTCCATCCTCCTTGATGATGCCCACGACGCTTTCGATTCGCTCCGTTCGCCTGGCCTTTATGGCTGGGATGAGCTCTTGCTTGCCCGTCTTAAAAGCCAGGCAGAAACCTTGGACCGGGCAGCGAAGGCAGAGGGGGTTCCGCGGCTTACAGACAAGCGCACCGAGCTCCATCACAGCCTGGTTGAATTCACCGGCCTTTTGGGCCGGGAAGAAGGTTAAAAGGAAGGAGCGGAGAATCTTATCACGGCGCGGGTCTGCCTTTCCCCTCAGCCCGGCCAGCCGCATCAAGACACGCCTGACATTGGCGTCAAGAACTGGGTGGGCCTGGCCAAAAGCCATACTCAGGACAGCGGCGGCCGTGTAAGGGCCAAATCCCGGCAGGCTCAGCAGGTCTTCGTACCGGTCGGGCAGCTTTCCGTCAAACCTCCCGCAGATCATCCGGGCGGCAAGGCGAAGGTTCCGGGCGCGCTCGTAATAACCCAGGCCTTGCCAGGCCTTGAGAACTTTCTGGAGCGGAGCGCGGGCCAGCGTTTGGACATCGGGAAAAGCCTTCAGCCATTCTTGATAGCGGGGGAGGACGGTCTGGACTGTGGTCTGCTGGAGCATGACCTCCGAGACCCAGATCCGGTAAGGGTCTTTCGTCTGCCTCCAGGGAAGTGGCCTTCGATTATGCCTGTACCAGCGGATGATCCTGTCAGTGAGGCGCTGCTCTCTTTCCCTTATTTTTTCTCTTCCTTTTGCTGGTCTTCTTTTTTCTCTTCAGGTGGCGCCGGCCTCCACTCTTGTGCTTTAGCGGGTATTTCGTTCAGGAACGAAGAATCGACCCGGAAAAGATAATCCAATCCGGCGTTCTTGACGATTACCTGCTTTTTCTCTTCATCCTGCTGGCCGATGAGAATCTGAACCTGTTTTTCACTCTCGTCGCGCTTTGTCCAGATTGTGATCTCAGCCTGCGGCGGAGCGAGTCCGTACTGTTCGAGGCCGGCCGGGGAGTCGATAAACTCTGAGGCTTCCAGGCTTTCGATTTTGCGGATGAATGTTTCGACCTTGGATTTATCGACTTCCTCTTTAGCCGGGCTTTCGAAAAACCATTTGTCGTCCTTCCCTTTGGCCGCGATGAGCGAAACGTCAGGCTTTTTCACTTGGACCTTGGAGGCCTCCCAGGTGTTGAACACAACCACCTGTTTTTCCCTCAAGTCCTCGATTTTTTTTTCGATATCGGTGAGGACCTGGCTTTCAGCCTCGATAATCTTGGAGGACAGGGATGTGGTGGCATAGACTTTATCCCCATCTTTGTGAAGGGTAAATGTCACTTCCTGGTTGCTCGACGGCAGTGCCAGAGTGACCGAGTATTCCGAATCCTTAAGGCCGTGCTTCTCCAGGTCTGCTTCCTGTTTCTGCTCAGAGACGAATTCCTTGGCCCTGAGACCGGAGAGCGCGCGTAAAACGTCCTCGACCCGGCTTTTTCTGGCCAGAGCTGAAACCGGCTCGAGGAAATACCAATCTTCTTCTTTTTTTTGAGCTTCCCAGGAAATATCTTTAGCTTGGAGCTTGATGTTTTTGACGTCCTGAGTCTCAAACTTAAAGATATCCTTCTGGCGAAAGTCAAAAATCGTCTTCTCAAGGGCGCTCTTGAGATAGCTGGGCAGGAGGACGATCCTCGAGTCGTCGTCTCTTTTAGCAAAAAGGGTTTTGTCGAGCGGATTCTCCAGGCCGATAAGAAGCTTAATCGGCTGTTCTCTATCCTTGTACCACAGGGTTAGCTCTTTTTTCGGAATTTCATACTTGGCCGGGTCGCCGCCTTCCAGCTCGACCACTCTTTCGAGCTTCAGGCTGGAGAAATCCTGGGCTAAGCGGTTGACCTCGTAAGTGTCGGCCTTGGCTTCCAGAGGCTCGACAATGAGCCAATCTCCCTTGTCGTCTTTTTTAAAGATGATGGTTTCGTCCTCTTTCTTCAGGCTGATCTTCCGGACATCGTCAGAGGAGAGGTCGACGAGCTTATCTTCGGCCGCCTTCTTTCCTCTGCTCCGCGATTCGAATAGGAGGACGAAGGCCAACAGAGCCAGAAATGCGGCCATGAGGACGAGAGTTGTCCTGAATTTCATAGCGACCGCCTCCTTAGCCAAACAGAAATTCCCGTGACGAGGACGAGGAGGGGAAGGATGAGGACAGAGACAAAGAAAATCATCCTACCCTGGGAAGCCGTGAGCTGGATGGTCCGCGGCGAGGACGTCTTGGCCTGGATGGAGATCAGGTCAGCCTCCTCAGTCAGCCAGTTGACGGTGTTGAGGAAGAAGTTGCCGTTCCCGGAGAGGTTGTAGTAACGGTTAGCCACAAAATCAGAATCGCCGAAGACGGCTAGACGGCCTTCCTTTTTTGGCTCGGGTTGCTGAGGCTCCTTATTTTCCTGGGATTTTTCCTCTTCCTTCTTCTCCGTATCCTCTTTTGGGTTGATGGTGGCGACAACGGCCAGGGCTAAGGGACCCTGCTTATCTTTTTCTTTATCAAATGTCACCCTCTGCTCGGTGAGCTGGCGCTCCGACCAGGAATTTGGGCTTGTCTTGCCGAGCACCGTCGCCGTGACCCCCTCGGGTTTCTCGGCGCCGATTTCGACTGACCTCGCATAGGGGAAGAAAGTCGCGTAGCGAAAGTTAGCGGTGATGGCGTGGTATTCATACTCTGAAACCAGCGGCATGAAGTAATCGCCGCCAAAGAGGCGAGACATCGTATCGACGATCACGTCGTTTTCAAGCTTGATGCCGAAATTGCTCAGAAAAGCCGAGAGGCCGGGCGCTGTTTCCGGGTCAACCATGAAGAAGACTCGGCCGCCCTTATCCAGATGATTCCGGATCGTCTCGAGCTCGTTGGGGAGGAGGTCTTTTTCCGGGCCCGGGACAACGAGCAGGGCACAGTCCTGAGGAAAGGTCTCGGAGGGAGCCAGGGTCAATTTCTTGACTTCATAGCCGAGTTTTTCAAGCTCCTGCTTGGCAGAGGAATAGCCGTTATCGTCGCTCTCGTCGATGCTCCCCTCGCCGTGACCCTCAAGGAAATAGATGACTTTTTTCTTCTCCCTTGTCACCTTGATGATCGCGTTCGTCATATCTTCTTCGCCCGCTGAGGTGATACGATTTTCTTTATCTCCCCATTCCAGGATCGTCGTCCCGTCTTGGGTGATCTCATACCGTTTGACCAGCCCGGGATTCTTGTCTGGATCGATGAATTCAAATTTGATCTTCCGAGAATGATAAGCGTAATTTTTGAGCAGATTTTCCATCTTGCCGCGGCTGTAGTTTCCTTCCCGGAAAAAGCATTTGGCCAGGACGTCTTTTTGCAGATTCTTGACGACCTTGACCGACTGGTCGGAGAGGCTGTGAAGCTTGGATTCAGTGAAGTCGAACCGGTGGTGATGCCGGGAGAAGAAATAATTCACTAGGACAAGGATGGCCAGCACCAGGACGACGATGAGGAGAAGGTTGCTCGAATAGAGGAAGGATTTCCGGCTGACGCTGCGCTGGAGCGAGGACAAGTTGAGGGTGATATAAACGACAAGCGCCACCACGCCGAGCAGGGCAGCAGCCAGGGCCGGCATTTTCTTATAAGGCCAGATTCTCAAGGCCATCAAGGAGGCGATGATGAGCGTTAGACCTATATAGTTTAAATTCTTTTTAATCGTCTCCATCTCTTACCTCCATCGTCTCGACTGGATCACGGAATGGGTGAGGAAAAGCCCGAAGAAGGCAAAGCTGAGGTAGTAAACAAGATCAGTCGTGTCTAAGATGCCGCGAGTCAGGTCGTCGAAGTGCTGGAAAAAAGAAAGATAATCGAGGACGTCCTTCCACATGCCCGAGGCCGAGTAGGCAGCCCAGTTCAAGATCCAGAAAAGGAGCAGGGCGCCGAAAGTCAGGATGGCCGAGACGATCTGGTTTTCGGTCAAGGAAGAGAAAAAGAGGCCCACTCCAATAAAGGCCGCGCCCATCAGGAATAACCCCAGGTAGCCGTTCAAAATCTGGGGGAGCTCGGGATTGCCGTAAGCGAAGGTGAAGATGGAAAGAACACCCGTCAGGATGAGCATGGCCGCCAGGACCGCCAGCGCGGCCAGGTACTTGCCCAGGATGATCTGGCCGACACTGATGGGCGACGTATAGAGAAGCTCGTCTGTGCCGGTCTTTTTCTCTTCAGAGAAGAGGCGCATGGTGAGAAGCGGAATCATGAGCAGGAGGATGATGCTCATGTTGTGGAAGAGAGGCGAGTAGACCATCTGGTTAATATTGACCTGCTGGTAGTACTGGTTCTGAGCCATCTGGATCGATTAAGAATTAAACCACCAGATGGCGCTGTAAAAGAAGAAGCCGACAAGGAGGAGAAAGACGGCGATGACAACATAGGCGATCGGGGAGGTGAAATAAGTCTTGATTTCTTTCTTGGCTACATACCAGATGTTTTTCATGGCTCGATCCCTCCGGAGACAACGCGAAGATAGAGGTCCTCGATGTTCATAGCCACCGGCCTCATTTCCAGAAGGCCCCAATCCTTCTCCACGGCTAACTTGGCGATGGCCTCCCGCAAATCCTTCCCCCGACTCCACTCGACGGCAAATTCTCCGTCCTGGCGGGTAACTTTCTCCACTCCCGGAATTCCCCGCAGGCCGGCTGCGGCTTCGTCTCCCGCCCGGCGGAGCCTGATCGTCACGCCTTCTTTTTTTCGGATGGAGGCAGAGAGTTCTTCCAAAGACCCCGAGGCCATCAACTTCCCTTCGTTGATGATGACGACGCCGTCGCAGGTCTGGGTGACTTCGGCCAGGATGTGCGTCGACAGGATGATGGTGTGTTCGCCTTGGAGGGATTTGATAAGCTGACGGATCTCGATAATCTGGGCCGGGTCCAGGCCGATTGTCGGTTCATCCAGGATCAGGACATCAGGGTTGTGGATAAGGGCCTGGGCGATCCCTACTCTCTGCTTGTAACCGCGGGAGATATTCTTGATCAGCCTTTTCCTGACTTTCTCCAGTCCGCTCGTTTCCAGCGCTTGGAGAAGAGCAGCTTTCCTCTTGGCCGCCGGGACCTTTTTGATGGCGGCTACAAAGTCAAGGTAATCGGAGACGGTCATTTCCGGGTAGAGGGGGACGACTTCGGGAAGGTACCCGATAATCCTCTTTGCTTCATTGGGCTGGTCGAAGACATCGAACCCGCAGACTGTGGCTTTGCCCTCGGTGGCCGGCAGATACCCGGTCAGGATGCGCATGGTCGTGGTTTTTCCGGCGGCGTTGGGGCCGAGAAGGCCCCAGATCCTGCCCTTATCCACTTTGAAGCTCAAATCGCTGACCGCCACGAGGTCGCCGTATTTCTTGGTCAGGTGTTCAACTTCGATCATGCGAGCCTCCTTTCACGCTTTTTTTGCCTCTTTCATCACATTTTTTCGGGCAGGGGTATGCCCATGAGAAAAAGCGCTTTTTTAAGGATTTCCAGGGCATAGAAAATTGTCAATATTCTCATCTCTTTCAGGCCTTTATTTTCCTCTTCTAAGATAGAATAGAGATGATAATAGGCGTTTATTTTCTGGCAGAGGTTGAAGGCAAACTTGGCCAGATGGGAGAACTCGAGCGACAGGATGCTGTGGAGAACACTTTCTTCGAGCTGGGAGGCGTAGAAAACGAGATCCCAAAAATCCTTCTTCTCAGCCTCCGGCAGTGCTTCCAGAGATATTTTCTCCTCAGACAGGAGAGACTCCAGCTCTTTCGGGCCGAAGCCGGCTCTCTCTTCGAGCTTGCGGAAGATGCTGTTCAGGCGGACGGCCGTGTACTGAAGGTAGGGGCCTGTTTCACCCTCGAAGTTCAGTGCCTCCTCGAAGTCGAAGACGATCAGCGAATTGCGCGCGAACTTGAGCATGAAATAGCGCAGAGCGCCGCAGGCAATCTGGCGGGCAATGGCAAGCTTGACCTCGGCGGGAAGGTCAGGGTTCCTTGTTTCGACCTCGGCCAGGGCTTTCTCTTCCAGCCTGTCCAGAAGGTCGTCTGCTTTTACTCCAAGCCCTTTGCGGCCGGAGACCTCAAGAAAACTCTTGTCCTTTTCTTCAGCAGAGACCTCATAGGCCAGCTCCTTGAGGCTTTTGGGCGAGAGGGCGACCATTTCGTAAGAAAAGTGGATTGATTTGGCGGCCTGCTCGAAGTAGTCCAGAGACTTCAGACCCTGAGCGACAATTTTTTGAAGATAGGCCTGGCGAGAGTCGATAACGTTGTAGACCTTCGTAGCCCGGCCGAAGGAGACGGGAGCCTTCTCGGGGAAGGTCGTCGTTATCCAGACGGTCCGGTCATCTTGCTTAATCAACGGCCGGTAGAAGAAGTCTTGGCCCAGCAGTCCGAATTTCCAGAGCTGGTAGGCAATGTCCTTGCCGACATAGGTCACCGTGCCATCCGAGCGAACGATAACTTTTTCTTTATCCTCTTCCTCCTCCAGCCGCATGACCCAGCAGCCGGCGTTGGGACCTTTATCAGCCACAGTAATAGCCCCTCGGTCTTTCAACAGCGTGAAAGCTTTTTCCCAGAATTTGAGTCCCAGGATGCTGCTTTCGCAGGGGAGAAGGTCATAGGTCACGTCAATCCTCTTCATCGTCTGAAGATGGGCTCTGAGGATGCGACGGGAGACGGCAAATCCCAGAGCCGCTTCCGGATCCTGGCCGTGTTCGATTTTTTTGAGAATCTCAGCCTTTCTCGCCTGAGATTCCGGATGGCTGCCGAGATAGGCCGAGGTCCGGGCATAGAGGTCCCAGCAGTAGTAGTCGAACTTATCTTTTATGCTTTCCAGATCAGTCAGGGTTTTCTTTTCCAGGTCCATGAAGCCGAAGACGACGTCGACAACCTGAACGCCGGTATCATCGATATAGTTCTGGATTTCGACCTGCTCGCGCTTGTACTTGAGGCAGCGGGCCAGGGTATCGCCGAGGCAGGCGTTTCGCAGGTGTCCGATGTGCGCGGCCTTGTTCGGGTTGATGTTCGTGTGCTCGATGATAATTTTTTTCTCTTCCGGCTGAAGAGAGGAAGCTTCAAGAGATTCGAGCTGGTGGCGAAAGAAAGCTTTTCGGTCGAGAAAAAGGTTGATGTAGCCGGGTCCGGCCACTTCCACCTTGTCCACTCCGGCGAGCCCCGAAAAATAGGCCAGGAATTCCTGAGCGACCTGGCGGGGATTCGTCTGGCGCAATTTGGCCAGCTTAAAAGGAAAAGTAAAGCTCAGGTCGCCGAGGCTCTGTTGGGGAGGATGAGCAATCTCGATCTCGGATTCGGGCAGAGGAAAAGAGGCCTTTAACCTGGCGATAAGCTCTTGCTTGAGTCGACTTTTCAGCTTGATCATAAGAGGTTTCATATTATAGCAAAATGGCAGCCCGGGACAAGGGAGAAAGCTGTTGGCTTGGCCGCAATTTCGCTAACGGGAACACCCGGTTGCAGGCTGAATACGATCCTGACTTCAATTATTGCGTCTGTAATAAGAATCGACATTCAAGCAATTTATCGAGAGTTTTTTCGTTGATTTCATGTTTACTACTTGTCCCCAACCGTGTAGAATTGAACCATCTTTTGGAGAAAAACGTATCTCCTAACGTGCGATGGCTTGGTCAATTCGCTCCAGGCAATAACGGCCTGATGTCAATGAACACAACCAAAGGAGGTTCTTTATGAAACGGATCCTTTATTTTTTTCTGACTGTACTGATCATCGTCCCTCTCGTTGCATCATCTAAAGATACGCCGATCCTGGCCCAGAAGCCAACTCTCAGCCGAACCCACGTCGTCTTCGTCTACGCCGGTGACCTCTGGAGGGTTGCCCGCGGGGGAGGGGCTGCCCAGAGACTGACCGCCGGACCGGGTGTGGAGACCAATCCCGTCTTCTCACCGGACGGTTCCTCGATCGCCTTCACCGGCGAATATGACGGCAACGTGGACGTCTTCGTCATGCCTGCGGAGGGCGGAGAGCCCCGGCGTCTGACCTGGCATCCCGCTTCCGACATCGTTCTGGGGTGGACCCCGGATGGAAAGGAGATTCTCTTCACCTCCAGCCGAACGGCTTACTCCAGGTTCAGTGAGCTCTTTACGGTCAGCGTGGAGGGCGGTTTCCCGAAGAAATTGCCCCTTCCCATGGGGTACGAGGGGAGCTTTTCTTCCGACGGGAAGCACATGGCCTACCTCCCGTTGCGCCGGGCCTTCAGTGTCTGGAAGCGCTACCGGGGAGGCACGGCCACCCTGATCTGGATCGCCGACCTCTCCGATTCGAGCATCGAGAAGATCCCGCGGACGGATTCCAATGATTTTGAGCCGATGTGGGTCGGAGACAGAGTCTATTTCCTCTCTGACAGGGAGGGCCCGGTCACACTTTTTTCCTATGATATCAGGACAAAAAAAGTAACCCGGGCGCTCGAAAACGACGGCCTGGATCTCAAATCGGCCTCGGCCGGGCCGGGGGCCATCGTTTACGAACAGTTCGGCTCCCTCAATCTCTATGACCTGGCCTCGGGGAAGACGAGCTCTTTATCCGTCTCCATCGCCGGAGATGTGCTCGAAGTCCGGGATAAATTCGTGAACGTAGGCGAAAGCCTCTCTTCGCCCAGCCTCTCGCCGAACGCCGTCCGCGCCGTTTTCGAAGGCCGGGGGGAAATCATAACGGTTCCGGCAGAAAAGGGCGACTTCCGCAATCTCACGAACACCCCGGGAGCCATGGAGCGCTATCCAGCCTGGTCTCCCGACGGTCAGAAGATCGCCTATTTCTCGGATGAATCGGGCGAATATATGCTCCACATCCGGGACCAAAAGGGGAGTGGTGAGGTGGTTCGCATCGCCCTGGAAAAAAATCCTTCCTTCTATTTTTCCCCCCGCTGGTCTCCCGACAATAAAAAGATAGCCTACGCGGATTGTCATCTGAACATCTGGTACGTGGATTTTGAGAAGAAAAAGCCGGTCAAGGTGGATAAGGACCGCTTCTTGGGCGGCGCGACCGGCAATTCTCCGAACTGGTCGCCTGATTCCAAGTGGCTGGTTTATTCCAAGCAGCTGTCCAACTACCTGGGGGCAATCTTCCTTTACTCTCTGGAAAGCGGCCAGAGCACCCGTATAACCGACGGCATGAGCGATGCCCGCCTGCCCGTGTTCGATCCCGGGGGAAAATATCTTTATTTCAGGGCCAGCACCGATTCGGGCGCTTCGCTTCAACCGGATATCCACAGCATCTTCCGCGATGTGACAAGCACGGTCTACCTGACTGTGCTCGACAAGGAAGAGCCCACGCCCTTTTTGCCGCAAAGTGATGAGGAGAAGGCCGACGATCAGTCGAAGAAAACACCCGAAGAGCCGCGAGAGAAAAAAGAGGAAAAGGGCAATAATGCTGACACTCAGGCTGGAGATAAGCCTCAGAAGGAAAAGAAACCTGAGAAAGAAGTCACCGTCAAGATTGACCTCGAGGGAATCCTCCAGCGCATCCTGGCCGTTCCCCTGCCGGCCAGAAACTACGTCGATCTCCAGACCGGTGAGTCCGGAACGCTCCTGGCCGTAGCGGCCGAAGAGCCGTTGCCGGGATCGTTTTTTCCGCAAGGCATCGCCGTTCATCGTTTTGACCTCAAGGAACGCAGGGCCGACGTGGTTATCAGCGGAGTCAACGCCTTCGAGATGGCCCGCAGTGGAAAAAAATACCTGTACAACCAAAAAGGACGTTGGCTCATTGGAACCCTCAAGCCGATGGCTCCATCGGGTGCTCCCTCTCCGCCTCCCTCAGCCGGAGGGGGCTCCGACAAGGCCATGCCGACGCAGGACATCAAGATCAGGGTGAAGCCGCTTGAGGAATGGCGCCAGATGTACCGGGAAGCCTGGCGCATTGAACGGGAATTTTTCTACGATCCCAACGTCCATGGTCTGGACCTGGAAAAGGCCCAAGAAAAATATGCCCCGTTCGTGGGGGCCGTGGCCTCGAGGATGGACCTGAATTACCTCTTTGCTGAGATGCTGGGAGAGATCACAGTGGGCCACCTCAGCGTGGGGGGCGGCGACATCCCCCGGCCGGAGCGGGTTCCTACCGGCCTCCTGGGAGCGGATTATGTCGTTGAGAACGGTCGTTACCGCTTCGCCCGTGTCTACAGCGGAGAGAACTGGAACCCTCAGTTGCAGGCTCCCCTGACCCAGCCCGGAGTGAATGTCAAGAGCGGCGAGTACCTGCTGGCCGTGGACGGCCGGGAAATCCCGGGCACGGACAATGTTCATAAATATTTCGAGGCGAAAGCGGGAAAACAGGTTGTTCTTACCGTCGGGCCGGAGCCGAAGATGGAAGGCAGCCGGGAGGTAACGGTCGTGCCTATCGCCAGCGAGACGGCGCTGCGCAATTTCGCCTGGATTGAGGACAACCGGCGGTACGTCGAGCGAGTCACCAAGGGAAAGGTGGCCTACGTTTATATGCCGGATACGGCCTTCGGAGGCTATACCTATTTCAACCGCTATTTCTACGCCCAGGTCGGCCGAGAGGCGCTCATCGTGGACGAGCGTTTCAACGGCGGCGGCATGCTGGCCACCGATATTATCGAGCGCTTCCAGCGCAAGCTGATGAGCCTCGTCGCCACGCGCGACGGAGAGGACGAAGTGCAACCCCAGGGAGCCATCTTTGGGCCCAAGGTCATGCTCATCAACGAGTTCGCCGGGTCGGGCGGGGATGCCATGCCCTGGTACTTTCAACGGGCCAAAGTCGGTCCCTTGGTTGGCAAACGCACCTGGGGCGGGCTGGTCGGACGCGCCGGTGCTCCCCGGCTCATGGACGGAGGTTTTGTGACGGCTCCAAGTTCGGGTGTCTGGAGCCCAGACGGGCATTGGATCGCCGAGAACATCGGAGTCTTACCCGATGTAGAGGTAGAGCATGATCCAGAACTCGTCAGGCAGGGAAAGGACCCCCAACTGGATAAAGCCGTCGAGATCGTCCTGGACGAGCTGGCCAAGAATCCGCTGCCCAAGCCGAAGCGTCCCGCCTACCCGGATTATCATAAAAAATAGGTGACAGACGAAAGCCGCCCGCTTTTCCTCAATCGGACGAGAAGGGAACAGGTGCGTTAGTGACGAGGTTGAAGAGGCTCTCGATGTCGGCATGATATATCTCGCGCAGGACTTTTCTGACAATATCTGTTTTTAATGTTTGGACCGCTGAACTGTCAATCTGGTCGATCAGCACCCGAGCTCCAGCGATGAGCTCGTGGCCTCCGGATGTGCCGGACTTGGGGATGGCTCTCTTGAGCAGCCGGGCCGTGTTGGCATGGATGTTTTTCGAACGAATAGAAACATAAAGAAGGCCCTGGTAGGATCCGAGGCAGATCGACCAGCTCATGTTATTTATTCTCAGAAGGAAATCTGCCATTTCGGCCACGAAATCGGGATAGGGGAGCTCTTCTAGAATGACCCCCACCAGGTGTTTGTAGTAAAACCCGCTGGTCAACACTTGCATGAGGTTGGAGATAAAATCGCGGGAAAGGGGGGGATATTGGATCTTGGAGAGGCGTTTGAAGCTAACCCGGGGGAGGAGTTCCAGGTAGGCCTTTTTGTCAGCCGGGCTGCCTTCTCTTCCGAGGCCCTGGGTTTCGCTGAAAATTGCGTGGAACAGAGCCGTAGCCACGGACGTCGGGATGACCATGTCCTCTGAGACCAGGTATTCATAGATGATGGTGGAACAGGCTCCGTAATCCGGGCGGACATCAAAAAACGGGATTTTTCTCGTCTTCTGACGAAGGGGATGATGGTCGATCACAGCCAGAGGCATCACCCTCTCCGGCAGGGTGACATTCCCGGCGAAAGGCTGGCAGTCCAGCAGGACGAACTGCCGGCGGCAGGCGAGCCTGACTTTTGTTATCTGGTGGGCGGAAATTTTCAGCTGACTCAACATCGCCTTGTTTTCCGCCCGGCCGATGAACCCGTCGTAATAGATCCTGACAGTGGGGAATCCTTTTCTTTTCAACAAGTATTGAAGCCCAAGGGCCGAGGCCAGGGAGTCAGGATCGGGGTTGTTATGGACCACTAGGCAAACGAGCTGGTCCGGCCGCAAAACTTCGAATAAGCCTCCCATAATATTCATTTGACCATTTTCCGGAGGGGTTTGGCAAGTTATCAAGGGAGGAATCTGAAATTTACATACATCATAATAAACAGGCTTATTTGAAGGCAAGAAGTTCGAGGATTGCCATGCTTGCGCCCGCCGCTATTTCTGTGATAGAAATGAATTTCCGCAAAGAGGTGTGTCATCATGAAAAGAACGCGTCTTTATGAGTGCCATGAGAGGCTCGCCGGCCGCATGATCGAGTTTTTCGGCTGGGAAATGCCCGTTGAATTCCGCGGCATCATTGAGGAGCATCTGGCGGTCCGCCGGAAGGCCGGGCTCTTCGACGTCAGCCACATGGGTGAAATCCTCATCCAGGGGAAGGATGCGCTCAATTTTGTCCAGCATCTGACTCCCAATGATGCCGGGCGTCTGGCCGTCAATCAAGCTCAGTACACGGCTCTGACAACCCCACGAGGGACTTTTGTTGATGACCTCCTTGTCTACTGTCTGGCGCCGGACAAATATCTTCTTGTTGTCAACGCTGCTAACTCGGACAAGGATTATGCCTGGATTCTGAGCCAGAAGAGCTCGTTCGATGTCGAGGTCGATAATGCCAGCGATCGTTTTTCCCAGCTGGCCCTGCAGGGACCGAAGGCAGCGGAAATCCTTCAGCCTCTGACAGACATCGACCTGTCTGTTCTAAAGTCTTTCTGGGCAAGCTGGGGAAACGTGGCGGGTGTTGAAGCCATGGTTTCGCGAACGGGATACACCGGGGAGGACGGATTTGAAATCTATACCCTCTCGTCAGAGCCGGCCTTGATCTGGAATAAAATCATGAAGCGGGGAGAGGAGTTCGGTCTTTTGCCCGTCGGCCTGGGGGCGCGGGATACGCTTCGCCTCGAGGCAAAACTCATGCTCTACGGCAATGACATTGATGAGACGACGACGGTTTTAGAGGCTGACCTCAAGTGGATCGTGAAGTTCAAGAAGGGTGATTTTCTGGGCCGGGAGGCGCTGAGCAAACAGCTTGAGGAGGGCTTGCGGAGGAAGATCGTCGGGTTTGAGCTTGTTGAACGAGGCATTCCCCGGCCGCATTATCCGGTCTTCGTTCATGGAGACGAGGTTGGAGTGGTGACGTCAGGCACTTTTTCGCCTTTTTTGAAAAAGAGTATCGGTCTGACCTATCTTCCAATCGACCACACCCAAGCGGGGTCTGAGATTGAGGTCGGCATCCGGGACAGGCGGGTCAAAGGGGTCGTTGTTCCGACGCCTTTTTATAAACGTCCGGATAAGATTGCCTGACAGTGCCATGCCAAGCATCTGCGTCTCTGTGATTTGCGCGAGAATCGAGGCAGGGTGGCACGGCGGAGGGGCTCCCCGCACGCCCGGAGCCTCACGGCGCCTCGCTCATTCTTTTTCTGACTTTCTTCAGGAGCGGAGGCGAGGACGGCCGGGGAGGAGCCGTGACAGGTCCCTTTTCCCAATCAACGATATCACAGAAAGGGAGATGCGGTGAGGGCTGCGTTTTCTACCACAATTTACGGAAATATAGTAGAATACTAAAACTTGAGCGTAAGCTTTGAGCTCGAGCTGAATTCTAAAAGGAGGATGGATATGTATCCAACAGATTTCTTTTACTCTAAAGATCATGAGTGGGTGAAGATAGAAGGAGAAGAAGCGGTCATCGGAATCACCGATTTTGCCCAGAAACAACTGGGCGACGTCGTCTATGTCGAACTTCCTCCCGTAGGGACGCAGCTTGATATTCACCAGACGATCGGTGTGGTCGAATCGGTCAAGGCTGTTTCTGATGTTTACTCGCCGGTTTCCGGAGAAGTCATCGCCGTCAACGAAAACCTGAACGACTCGCCGGAGATGCTCAACCAGGATCCTCATGGCAAAGGCTGGATCATCCGCCTTAAAATCAGGGATAAGTCGGACACAGAAAAGCTGATGACCGTGGCCGATTACGAAAAATTTCTGGAGGGCATCGAATCCTGATGGCCCGGACCTGAGAGGACGGACGATGAGCTATATTTCTCTGAGCGACAAAGAGAAAAAGGAGATGATGGCCGCACTCGGCATCGGCTCGCTGGATGAACTCTTCTCCTGCCTTCCGGCTGGGGTCCAGCTCAAGCGCGGCCTCGAAATCCCCCCTGCCTTGACCGAGCCTGAACTCATCGCGCGTTTTGAAAAAGTCGGGCGAAAAAACACCGCTTCGGGCCTGCTTTCTTTTCTCGGGGCAGGCGCCTACCGGCACGTCATTCCTTATGTAGTCGATTACCTGAGCTCGAGAGGAGAATTCGTCAGCCCCTACACTCCCTATCAGCCCGAGGTCAGCCAGGGTACTCTCCAGGTCATTTTTGAGTATCAGACGCTAATCTGCCAGTTGACCGGGATGGACATCTCCAACGCCTCGCTCTACGACGGAGCCTCGGCCGCAGCCGAAGCCGTCCTGATGGCCTATCGGGTCAGGGGAAAACCAAAAGTCCTAGTCGCCCGGAGTCTTCACCCCCAGTACCGGGAAGTTATCCGGACGTACATCAAGAACCTGGGCATCCAGGCAGAAGAAGTTGCCTTCACCGAGTCCGGTGAAGTTGACCTTAAAGACCTGACGCGAAAAATCGACGCTGAGACGAGCGCCGTCATTTGCCAGTCTCCCAACTTCATGGGCGTTATCGAGGACCTTGATGAGATTGGCGCCCTCGTCCATGAGCGCCAGGCGCTCTTCGTGGTGGCGATTGCTGAACCCGCCTCGCTGGGACTTCTCAAACCGCCCGGAGCTTGCGGAGCAGATATTGTCACCGGCGAGGGCCAGTCTTTTGGCCTTCCCTTAAGCTTCGGCGGGCCTTACTTAGGGTTCATGGCTTGCCGGAAAGATTTTCTCCGCCAGTTTCCCGGACGGATTGCCGGCCAGACCAGAGATATTGACGGGAAGAAGGGGTTCGTGCTGACTCTTTCCACGAGAGAGCAACATATCCGCCGGGAGAAGGCGACTTCTAACATCTGCACCAATCAGGCATGGTGCGCTCTGCGGGCCACGATCTTCCTGGAAACGCTCGGGCCGACCGGGCTGCGCGAGCTGGCCTACCAGAATGTCCAGAAAGCCAACTATGCTCTGGCCAGACTATCCGGGTTGAAGGGCGTCAGGAAAAAATTCAGCGGACCCATTTTCAACGAGTTTGTCTGCGAGTTTGACGCAGGCTGGGAAAGGGTTGACGAGCATCTCCGGAGCAAAGGCATTCTTGGCGGCCTGAGCTTGGGGTCCCTTTATCCCGAGCTCAAAGACTGTGTTCTCTTTTGTGTGACCGAGGTCCACACCAGAGAAGATATCGACAGGCTGGCGAGTTCTGTGGCTGAGGTGCTGCCATGATCAGGGAACCTTTAATCTTCGAAATAAGCGCCAAGGGCAAGCGGGCTTTCGGTCTGCCGAAGCTCGATGTTCCTGAGGATGAAGCTCTGATCAAGGATTTTCCCCTGCGGGATGAGATCAGGGGTTTCCCTGAGGTCTCGGAGATCGAAGTTGTCCGCCATTTCACCAGGCTGTCCCAGACCAATTACTGCATCGACACGACCTTCTATCCGCTCGGCTCGTGCACGATGAAATACAACCCTAAAGTAAACGAGAAAGTGGCTGCTTTGGAAAGCTTTCTTCTCTCCCACCCTTATGCCCCTGAGGAGCTGGTTCAGGGCAACCTGGAGATTCTCAAGACCATGGAAGATTTCCTGGTCGAAATCACGGGCATGGATGCTTTTACCCTTCAGCCGAGTGCTGGGGCCCAGGGCGAGCTCGTCGGGATGATGATCATTCGAGCCTGCCTGGAACAGAGGGGGAACCCCCGCCAGATCGTTCTCATCCCTGATTCCGCCCATGGCACCAACCCCTCGAGCGCCCACACCTGCGGCTACCGCGTCGAGGAGATTAAGTCCAACGAAAAAGGAACAATCGACCTGACGAGCTTGGACCGGGCCATGACCGAAAAGGTAGCAGCGCTGATGATCACCAACCCGAATACGCTCGGCGTTTTTGAGTCGGATATCCTCAAGATCGCTGAAATCGTCCACGCCAGGGGAGGGCTTCTCTACATGGACGGAGCAAACCTGAATGCCCTGGTCGGAAGATTCAGGCCTGGCGATATGGGTATTGACGTCATCCACCTCAACCTCCATAAGACCTTTTCCACGCCGCATGGAGGGGGCGGGCCGGGAGCCGGCCCGGTTGGAGTGAAAAAGGAGCTGTCCGCCCATCTCCCGATCCCTGTCGTCGTGAAGTCGGAGACGGGCTATGCCTTGAACCTCGACCTTCCCAGGACGATCGGCCGGGTGCGCAGCTTCTACGGCAATTTTCTGGTGATTGTCAAAGCCTTAGCCTATATCCTTTCCCTTGGCCCGGAGGGGTTGAAAGAAATCGCCGAAATCTCTGTCCTTAACTCTAACTACATCCGCAAGAGCCTGGAGGGTATCTATCATCTCAAGTATGATGCGCCGACGCTCCACGAGTGTGTCTTTTCGGATAAATACCAGAAGGAACACGGCGTTCAGAACATCGATATAGCCAAAAGGCTGATCGACTTCGGCCTTCACCCCCCGACGATGTCCTTCCCGTTGGTCGTGCATGGAGCTTTGATGATCGAGCCCACAGAAACGGAGAGCAAAAGGGACCTGGACATCTTCATCGGGGCCATGAAAAAAATAGCCCAGGAGGCGGCCGAAACGCCGGCTGTCGTCAAAACAGCCCCTCATGCTTCCTACGTCAGGAGGCTGGATGAAACGTCCGCCGCCCGGAATCCCATCCTGAGGTGGGAGGGCGAAATATAAGGAATAGGAAGCCCGATGTCGTTCCAGAACCTCATCCTGAGCCTGCAGAAATATTGGGCCGGCCAGGGCTGCTACCTGGCTCAAACCTACGACGTCGAGGTGGGCGCCGGGACGATGACCCCCGATACTTTTTTCCGCGTCCTCGACCGTCGGCCCTGGCGGGTTGCCTATGTCCAGCCCTCGCGGCGGCCGACTGACGGACGGTACGGCGAAAACCCGCATCGCGTGCAGAAACATTTTCAGTATCAGGTGATCATCAAGCCATCTCCCGAAGACATCCAGCAGGTCTATCTTCAGAGCCTTGCAGCCTTGGGCATAAAACTCTCCGAACATGACCTCCGCTTTGATGAAGATGACTGGGAATCGCCGACGATCGGTGCTTGGGGAGTGGGCTGGCAGGTCATCCTCGACGGACTGGAGATCACCCAGTTCACTTATTTCCAGCAGGCCGGAGGGATCGACCTTTCCCCGGTTCCGGTCGAAATCACCTACGGTCTGGAACGCCTGGAAATGTTCCTTGAAGGAAAGGACAACCTCTATGACCTCGAGTGGTCTGATGACACGAGCTACCGGGAGCTTCGCTTCAGGGAGGAAAAGGAGTTTTCTGAATACAATTTCAGCCAGGCTGATATCGACAGGCTTCAGAAATCTTTCGCTCTGGCCCATGAGGAAGCGCGAGCGCTGGTGGAGAAGAACCTCCTTCTGCCGGCTTACGACATGTGTCTCAAGTGTTCTCATCTCTTCAATCTTCTCGACTCGAGGAGGGCAGTCAGTGTCACCGAAAGGGTCAAGCTGATCGGCGAAATCCGGGCGCTGGTCAACGTTATCGCCCAGAAATACACCGCTCCAGAGGTGAAGCACTGATGGAATTCCTGCTTGAAGTCATCACTGAAGAGATGCCGTCCTCCCATGTTCAAGCAGGTCAGGCCCAGCTTGAGGAAAAGCTTGCGGCGGAACTAAGGTCGGCTCATCTTGCTGTCGTCTCGCTCAAGACTTTCGGCACTTGCCGCCGCCTCATCGTCGTAGGTGACTTCGCCCGCCGGCAGGACGACAAAGAAGAAGCTGTCGTCGGGCCGCCAAAAACCGTCGGCCTTGCTCCGGACGGATCGCCCACGGCTGCAGCCAAAGGCTTCGCCAGAGCCCAGAATGTGGACGTGGCCAAACTTGAGGTTATTCCAACGCCGCGCGGCGAATACCTGGGGATTAAAAAAACTGTCACCGGCAGGCCTGCCGAGGAAATTCTGGCCGGCCTTCTTCCCGGAATCATCAGCTCTCTCACCTTTCCCAAGATGATGAGGTGGGGGGAGGGGACGTTCCGGTTTTCACGGCCGATTAAGAACGTCCTCTGTCTTTTCGGAGGGAAGCGTGTCGATTTTTCTCTGCGCGGAAAAACATCGACCGACTTCACGACCGGCCACAAGCTCCACCAGCCTCAAAAAATCCAGGTTAAATCCTTCCGCGAGTACAAAACCCTGCTCAAAAAGGGCCAGGTGCTCATCGACCCGGCTGAGAGAAAGGAGCTGATCCGCAAGAATAGCGAAAAGAAACTCCTCCCCCTTAAGGGCAAAATTTATCCCGATGAGGAGCTGTTAGATAAGCTGAGCTACGATGTGGAATGTCCGTATATTTTTGTGGGCAAGTTTCCCGAGAACTACCTCGAGCTTCCCCTGGAGGTTCTCAGCGCCGCTCTGAGAGAAGGGCAGAAGCTTTTTTCCGTGGTCCGGGATGGCAGACAGCTTCCCTCCTTTGTCGGCGTAGCCGACACGTCCCGAGACCCGAAGTCGCTCATCCGCAGGGGTAATGAGAGAGTGCTGCGGGCGAGGCTGGAAGATGCCCGGTTTTTCTGGGAACAGGATTTAAAGATTCCTCTGGCCAAAAGAGCTACCCGGCTGGAACTCATTGTCTTCCAGGAAAAATTGGGGACTTACAGGGAGAAAACTCTCCGCCTGAAGACACTCGGAGGCTATATCTGCGCGAAAATCGACGAGAAAAGCCTGAAAAAGGATGTGATCCAAGCGGCCGAACTATGCAAAGTCGACCTGCTCACAGAAATGGTCAGGGAGTTTCCTTCTCTCCAAGGCAAAGTCGGCGGGCTCTATGCCAGAGCTGAAGGATGTCCGGTCGCAGTAGCCCAGGCCATTTACGAGCATTACAAGCCCATCAGCCTGGAGGATACCTCGCCGGCCTCTTTAGTCGGAGCGATTCTCTCTCTGGCCGATAAGCTCGATTCCGTTGTCGGCGTAGTGGGGATCGGGATTCAGGCTTCCGGTTCGAGCGACCCCTTTGGCATCCGCCGGAATGCCACCGGCATCTGCAAGGTCATCCTGGATAAAAAGCTGAGCTTATCTTTTTCTCGTCTTCTGGAGAAAGCCCTCTCGGCCTACGGAGGCGCTCTGGAAAGGCCGGCAGCAGAAATCCTCGCCTGCTGCCTCAATCTTTTTGTCCAGCGGCTCCGGCATATCTATGAAACCCAGGGACACCGGTATGACCTCGTCAATGCTGCCCTTGGAGCCGGCATCGACAATATCTTTTATTCTTATCTCCGGCTCAAGGCTCTGGACAACCTCAAGAAGAGCCCTTCTTTTGCCTCCCTCATTCTGATGGCCAAGAGGGTTAATAACATCATCCGGGGAGTTCCTCCCTGCAAAATCAACCCCGAACTCTTGGCTGAAAAGGAAGAACGGGAGCTTTTCTCCGCCTTCTCGATCATCGCCGAAAATGTCCGGCCTCTCGTCGAGGCAGGAGATTTCGCCAAAGCCCAGAACATGATCCTAAAGATGCAGGCGCCGCTTTCGAGCTTCTTCGACAAGGTTCTGGTCATGACGGAAGACAAAAAAATCCGGCAGAACCGGCTGGCCCTGCTTCAAGCCATCAGCGGGCTTCTTCTTCAGGTGGCCGACTACTCCCAGGTCGTCGGAGAAGGTGAAAAATAAACTGGCTGGCCCAGCCAGGAATCAAATCTGAAACTCGTCTTTGTCTGAACCCGAGGGCTCTTTGCCCTCGTCTTCCTTTTCCAGAAACTTCTGCTCTAAGGCGATGATTTTCACCAGGTTTCCAGGGAGGTTCTGGTCCTTTTTCTCACCATAGGGATAGAATTGGACTCCAACCTGATGTTTGTAGCTTTTCCCTTCACTCGGAGACGTCCATTTGACGGTTCCCTTCATGGTGAAAGGGATCCGTTCTCCCGGCACGGAAATTTTCAGCACGACTTCGGTATTTCCCTTCAAAGGATTCTGGGTGAGGAAGCGGACTCCGCCGCGGCTGATATCCAGGATGGGACAGAATTCTTCAATGTACCCGGGCTTGGCGAAGAAAAGCGCTTTTTTTTGGTAGCTCACGGTTGACCCGGGAATCTTGAAACGGACACAGGCTCTTCTTTCGATTTGGTTCTCGTCCATGCTCAGCCTCCTTGAAGGACTTTCAGGAGTGCTCACTAACTGACGCTTCATCAATTTTATATCTCAGAATCGTCCAAATGTCAAAAGTTTTAGTCGCGACGATTGTATCTCCATTTCTGTGATGGGGGCGGGTCCTGTCGCGGTTCACCCCCGGCGCGCCTCGGGTTTGGGATTCGTCAGCCCGCTCGTTTCCCACATCGGCTTTTTGGAGGGAGAAAGCTTCGCTTTCCCCCTTCCAACGGTCGCTCCGCTCCCTGCCTCC
>Ga0172365_10000226_pt1 | contig 36116 bp, 34 predicted proteins | sample LakKivSesite48cm_FD_114535 | JGI IMG/M metagenome (GOLD analysis project Ga0172365, IMG submission 114535) | Sediment microbial communities from Lake Kivu, Rwanda - Sediment site 48cm | ecosystem: Environmental > Aquatic > Freshwater > Lake > Sediment | place: Rwanda: Western Province, Lake...
AACTACTCAAAAATGGTGTTGCAGGCGCCATAATAGCAGTTGGGAATAACAAGATCCGGACGGGCCATTTTAAGGAACTTGAGAATATGGGCTTTGAGCTCATCAATGCGATTCACCCGACTGCCCATATCGCTGGCAATATAAAAATTGGGAAAGGCGTGGTTATCGGTGCTGGCGCGATAATAGCCACATGCGCAGAAATTGGAAACAACGTTATCGTAAACACGGGTGCAGTAGTAGAACATGAATGCGTCATAGAAGACAACGTTCACATAGCCCCAGGAACGATTTTGGCGGGGAGAGTGACAGTCAAGAAAGGCGCATTTGTCGGCGCTGGATCGGTTGTTAAAGAATACGTAACCATAGGGGAGAATGTAACCATAGGCGCCGGTTCTGTTGTGTTAGAAGACATATTACCGAACGCTGTGGCTGTGGGCAGCCCCGCGAGAATTGTAAAAATGTGTGGCGAAGCCAAATCGGGCAAACGAAAGAAGAAGCACTAGTGTGACTTCAATTTGGGGGTGACTAAACTGGCGAACGAGATTAAGTTGCATTTGGCAGACCCGTATGTGACAAGCGACGACATAATGGCCGTTGCAAAGGCGATAAGAGCCAAACACCTCTCCCAAGGCGAGTTTGTTCAAGAGTTTGAAAAAAAATTCGCCAAACGGATTGGTGTTCGACATGCTGCGGCCTTATGTAATGGAACGGCAGCGCTTCATTCTGCGCTATCTGCAATCAACGTTAGACCCAACGACGAAGTTATAGTCCCCTCTTTCAGTTTTATAGCCACAGCTAATGCGGTTCTGTATTTGGGCGCGAAACCGGTATTCGTGGATATCGATCCCAAAACCTACAACGTAGATTCGGGTGAGATTCGGAAGAAAATCACGGATAAGACAAAGGCCATCATAGTTGTACATTACGCGGGGCAACCGGCAGACATGGACGCGATAAACGAATTAGCAGAGGATCGCGACATTTTTGTGGTTGAGGATGCAGCCGAAGCTCATGGAGCGCTTTACAAAGGAAAGAGAGCAGGTAGCCTTGGCGACTTGGCTTGTTTCTCATTTTATCCGAACAAAAACATGACTACAGGGGAGGGAGGGATGGTCACAACCGATAGCAAAGCGCTGATTGGAAAAATAAGGATGATAAGATCTCATGGGCAAGATGGACGTTATCACCATGTTATGCTTGGTTATAACTATAGGATGACCGATTTCCAAGCGGCCCTTGGGATTGTCCAACTTAAAAGGCTCAATTGGGTTATACGTGAGAAAGCTGAGGCCGCCGAATACTACAATCAAAAAATAAACGAGATATTTGGGGCAAAAATAGAGCCCCCCTATGTTGCTCCTTTTTCAACCCATGTGTACATGTTTTACAGCGTTCGTTTTAAAACTAAAAACATGAGGGATAAGGCCATCGTATCACTAAAGAAAAAAGGTATTGAAACAGCGGTTGCATTCCCGCCCATCCACCTTCAGCCCTTGTACAAGAAGCTTTTCGGTTATAAAGCGGGGCTTCTCACCGTGACCGAAAAGGTTTCTGAAACGATTTTAAGCCTCCCGATATATCCCCATATCAGAAGAAGAGAACAAGATCAAGTAATATCTGCTCTAAAGGGAGCGTTACAGTAGATCCGACGGAAAAGAGATGTCGACCCATGAGATTAGACAATAAAAAGGTGTTGGTCACAGGCGGGGCAGGTTTCATAGGGTCAGCTTTAGTACGGAAATTGCTTGACTTCAAAGCAAATGTGATTGTTTACGATAATTTTGTTTCAGGGCATCCGGCAAATTTATCCGAGATCATGCAGGATGTGACCGTCCTTACTGGAGATATCCGAGACCCCAATTTTAAAAATGTTTTAATCAATCATAACGTAGACTTAGTATTTCATCTTGCAGCGGAACCTTACATACCCCACTGTTACGAGTACCCCCGAAAATTTTTTGATGTTAATGCTAGCGGTACCATGAATGTAATGCTCGCTTGTCTTGACGCAGGAGTTAAGAGGGTACTTCATTACTCATCGTCAGAGATATACGGAACCGCCCAATATTTGCCCATGGATGAAAACCACCCAACAAACCCATACTCGACTTATGCCGTTAGTAAATTGGCCTCAGACAGACTGTGTTTTACTCTGTATCATGAACAAGGACTGCCTGTAGTGATACTTAGACAGTTCAACTGTTATGGATCAAGAGAAACTCATCCTTACATAATACCCGAATTAATCTCACAAATTTCGCGTACAGGTAAGTTAAAATTAGGAAATATCAAAGCGCGTAGAGATTATACTTACGTTGAAGATGCCGTCGAAGGGGCGATAAAACTCATTCAAACCAAGAAGGCGATCGGTGAAGCAATAAATCTAGGTACAGGAAAAGATTGGAGCGTTGAAGAGCTTGCACACTTGTTGGCTAGGTTGATGGGGCGTCGGCATATCGAAATAAAAATAGAAAAAAGGAAATTACGTCCACATGATGTAAACCGCTTATGTGCTGATTATTCCAAAGCTAAAAAATTATGTGGGTGGCGGCCAAAGACATCTTTTGAGAAAGGTCTTGAGGCCACTATAGGATGGTATCGTGAAAACAGAGAAAAGTGGATCTGGGAAATGCGAAAGTGGTCATTGTAATCTCGTGCGTCGAGTTCGGTTTTTATGCTAGTTTACGTTTCCACATCATGCCTAAAAAATGATAGCGACGTTCTCAATGTGCTAAAAGCTTACAAAAGAGCAGGTTTTAAAAATGTGGAACTTGGTCCAACTTATAGCTACGACGTGAATTTGCCAAGCAAAATAAAACAATATGATTTTAATTTTATAGTTCATAATTACTTCCCGCCGCCGAAAAAACCATTTGTGATAAACTTGGCATCACAGAATGCGACAATTCTTAAAAAAAGTCGGGAACAAATTAAAACATCAATCGAGTTTTGTAACCGCTTGAATATTGGGTTATTCACTTTTCATGCGGGGTTTAGGGCTGATCCAAGCATCAAATTAGAATTTGAAAAAAGTCAGCTCGTTACTTCCTATGAAAAAGCGTTGAGAACGTTCATCGAATCGGTAAAGGAAATCAACAAACATGCTGAGAACAATGGCATTAAAATAGCGATAGAAAACAACGTGCTTTCAGAGTACAATCTTGTAAATGGGCGCAACATATTTCTATTGATGTGCGAATATACCGAGTTTGAAAATCTTTTCAGGGAAATTCCTTCAGATAATCTAGGGGCCCTGCTGGATCTTGGGCATTTGCAAGTTACCTCGCATTGGCTCAAGTTTGACAAGTACGAGTTCGTGGACAAACTAAAAGACAAGGTGTTTTTGATCCATGTTCATGAAAACAATGGTAAAGTGGATGAACACAAGGGTCTTGACGAAAACAGCTGGTGCCTACAAATTATCAGTGAAAAATTTTTTAAGAAAGTTCCGGTTTCGCTTGAGAGTAGAAATTTAGATATAAACGAGATTATACGGAATAAAAAATTACTGGAATAGTAAAACTATAATACTCTGGAGGCGTCCAAGTTAGACGAGGGTTAAAAATGAAAATATCTAGCGGCAATGTTTTTATTCATGTGGACACCCTGAGGAGAGACGCACCTGTTTCGTGCTTAATCAAAAATGTCTTGGAAAAAATGGGGGATAATGTTTTTTTGACAAGTTGAAGGAATCTTAGATTATTGAGTATCGGATTATTCACCAAAATATTCAAACCTAGTTCGATAATACTGAGCCACGTGCCAGGCAGCTTTACAAAAGATGAATTATATGAGTTGTCAAAAAGAAGCAATTTATTTCTTTTGATGCCGGAAGGTTTTTTTGACGATATTGCCCTTGAAAAAGTTTTCCCTCTTGATTTCGATCACAATTTATTTTCTGCTATTTTTGTTTGGGGGGAGTATACAAAGAAGTGGCTCATTAAAAATAGGAACATAAGTGAAGATAAGATAGTGGTTGCGGGCTTTCATAGATTTGATTTGTATGGATTGCACGACAATTTTATTGGCAAATCACCTCCAGCTAAAACTTCTAAAAAACACATCGGTTTTATCGGGCGTCTTGGTGGTATCGATGTTTTCGATAAAAGGAGCATTGTGAGATCAATCGTGGAGTCGGTTGAAGATGAAAGCAAAGGTATCTCTCATCTTAATTTAGTTGATGAGATCAGGGATGAGGCAAGTTCCTTTTTCTTGTACGTACAGATATTTGATTACATTTACCACAACACAGACTATATGATGAGTTATAGACCGCATCCGAACGAAAATGTTGATTCTAAAATTTTGCTCAAGTCGAGATACAAAGACAGATTTTTGCTCTCCGCAGAGGAAGATTATAATTCTTGGATTCTATCACAAGATGTTATTATTTCGCCGACTTCGACATCCTATGTCGACGCATACATATTGGGAAAACCTGTTATAAGTATTGATAGAATAATAAATGCAAGTAAAGCGAATGCAGCTTTAGAGATAGCAATTGAAACGTTTAATGAGTATGCTTACGCCCCAAGCACATTTGAAGAATTAATTGATTTATTATTAGCAAAGGATCTTAAACCTCGAAAAAGTGAAAAAACCCAAGATATTTTAAGAGATTACTACGACTGGCCAAGAGATAATTATTCAACTGTTGATATAGTCAAAACCGTGATGAAACATGATTCTGTTAAAAAACATAACATTGGTGGCAAACTACTAATTAAATTTCTTTCAATAGCTGATTATTGTTTTTTTACTTTGCGGAGATTAAGAGATAAAAATAACTTAGAAGTGCGTTATAACTACAACAGTTATTACCACAAGTATCCTGAGTACATTAAAAAATTGAGTGAAAAAATAGTTGCTCGCCTAAAAAGTGCACGAAATTATAAAGCGTCAAGCTAGGCGATTATCCACTCTGCTCGGCACCCCATCCATTTTGTCGAAATTTTAAGGATCCCATAAAATCTTTTGAAAAATAGTGTAGTGATCATGTGATTATTTAGTGATAATTATCTTTTCGTGCTTTTTTGTCTTATTGTTAGGCGCATCCCGCGCTTTTTCAATATTTGCTCGGAAAGCCAGAAGTCAAATTCATCATCGATTTCAATACTTTGTTCTTTGCTGATTTCCATTTTCTCCATTTTTTTACCCCATAATTTGCCTTCCCTGATGAGGTCGGCTTTAATGACGTAAACATTTCCGTCATCATGGAAAAATCCCCCAAGGTCTTGTTTTCGTGCAGAGTAGGTTCCCCACTCATATAATTTACACGTAAACCCTGTAGCCAGAGAATCAGCGTCGGTTTCCAGAAATCTTTTGATGCATTGATCGATTAGGCCCCTGTCACGGATTGGAGAAGTGCACTGCAGTAATACAACAATGTCTGCATCTATTTTTTTCAGAACGTCTTGGAGCACAGATAAAGTCGATGCCTCGTCGGTTGCGAGTTCTTTCGGCCGATCTAACACTTCAACTCCATACTCCCTCGCGACTTCCGCTATTTTTCTATCTTCTGTAGAGACCACATAACGGTTCAAAAGCTTGGACTGCTTGGCCGCTTCTATCGTCCAAGCTATCAGCGGCTTCCCGCATAGTTCTCTAATGTTTTTTCTTGGAATGCCTTTGCTTCCCCCCCTGGCGGGCGTAACTCCAATAATCATAAATATCAACCATATTTTTTTGATGTTTCCCTAATGGCATCTGTAAGCCTGTTTATCTCGTCGTCGTTCATTTTCACCAAAATAGGAACAGCTATCGCCCTTCTCAGAAGATCTGCCGACGTTTTCCAGAATTTTTCTAGATCTTTTCCCTTATATCTACTGTAATTTCGGAAGATGTGATCCCAAGTACCTGAGAAATGCCAGTCGATGGCGTCCGGCAAGTTTTTTGTGTTATATCCCTTTTCTCTAAACAGTTCGGCAAACTTTTCAGCTGCCCTCCGGTTTTCTAGGAAAAAGATCAAAGAGTCTCCTACTTCCCCTTCTGGGTCGGGTATTTCCCTGAATTCAATTTTTGGTAGGTCTTCAATGCCTTCCTTAACCTTTTTGTTATTTTCTCGCAGGCGTTTCACTATATAGTCAAGTTTCCTCAACTGCGCCAGCCCGATGGCCCCTTCTAGCTCCATCATCCTAAAATTGAGCCCACTTATCTGTCTGGTGTCCCTTCCCCTCGGAAGGTTTGGATTTTGTTCATGTCCGTGATCCGAATAAGCTCTCGCTGTTAAAAAAAGAGATTCGTCATTGGTAACTATCATTCCGCCCTCGCCAGTCGTGAGGGGTTTACCATAGTCGAAACTAAAGATCCCGATATCGCCGATTGTTCCCAGATGTTTTCCCCGGTAAGTGCCACCAACGGCCTGTGCGGCGTCTTCAAGTACGAGGATATCATGTTTTCTCGCTATTGACATTATTTCGTCCATTTGGGCGGGGGCGCCAGCCATGTGGACTGGTATGATGGCTTTTGTGGCGGTAGTTATCTTTGATTCGAGATCCCCGGGGTCCATGTTCAACGTTTTGTTTACTTCAGTTATTACTGGAATTGCTCCACGTTCTATTATTGCCTCCACGGTTGCGATGAAAGTGAAGCTCTGAGTTATCACTTCGTCGCCCGGTTTGATATCTAAGGCTCTTAAGGCAGCCAACAACGCTGACGTGCCATTGGTCACTGCATGAGCGTATTTCACGTTTAACTTTCTCTGAAATTCCTTTTCAAACTGCCTCACTTTTGAACGGGCCTCTGGAAGGCCGTAACGGTACAGTACCCCGCCTTTATCGAAAACATCTTTTATTTCGTCGAGTTCTTCTTTTTCTATCAGTTCCGCCCCGGGCACTTATCTCATCTCCATTAACAGCTTTTTTCCATCCTCGACACTAAAAGGTATCGGGTTCTGAGTGAACGCTTTACCCAAGTTTTCAGTTTCTTTCAAAAGTGTATCAATGTTACTTTTGTTAACACCAAAACTTCTCAAGCTAGATGGGATACCCAGTGAATCGCACAGTTCAAACAATTTCTGCGAGAATAGGTGATTTTTCTCTTCCTTTCGCTTTGGTTTATCCGCATTTTCAATCAAGTCATATAGCTCACTATAGTCATAGCCTTTTTTTACGTTGAACTTTATGATGTGGGGCAAAAAGACCCCCCCAGCGTACCCATGGGGAACGCGAAAATGAACGCCAAGTGGATAGGAGAGGGCTCCAGCTGGTCCCGACCCAGAGTTCATCAAGGATATGCCTGCTAGGTAAGCACCTAGTTGCAAGTTTGCTCGAATCTCGATATTGCTGGGATCTCCTAGAACTTTGGACAGGTTGTTGAAAATCAGCTTGAAGGCCGCTCTAGCAAAGACCTTAGTTAGAGGATTTGATTGTCGGGCTGCGTAACTCTCCAGCGCGTGAACTAATGCATCCACCCCCGAGGACACGGTCACAGATTTGGGACAACTCAAAGTCAAATTTGGATCCAGAATTGCTAAAACCGGAAAGTTATGCTTCGTGTTTATTCCCAGTTTCTTTTTTTCGTTCCAATTTATGAAAACGGCGTTATAAGTGACTTCGCTTCCCGTTCCTGCAGTTGTAGGTACCGCAATGGTCGGGAGCGAAGGGCTTAGATTCTCCGGGAAGCCCCGGTATTCAATGGCTTTGCCAGGGTTAACGACCAACGTTGCTAGACCCTTTGCAAAATCCATAACGCTTCCACCACCTATTCCAACGAAACAGTCAACCAATGGGGTGGCGTTCTTACTCATAAAAATTGACTTTTTTTGATCTAGGGAATCATAGTCCGGTTCGCCGTCGAGATCGTAAACCCAAATCTTTACTGTGTCAAATCTTTTTCCTTCAACGCTTTTCAGGACCTTTTTGCCGTAATCCGTTTTGTAAATTGCTGGATCAATAACGATTCCAACCCTCTCAAAAGACAGCTCTTTTAGGTATTCCCCAAGTTTGGTTGCTGAACCCGCCCCAAAATATGTCCGCGTTCTAAGATTAAACTCAAATTCGAAGGATCTCGGTTCACTCACTTTATTCACCAAATAAACGTTCCTTCACGCATAAATAAAACCTGCTTGAATCCCGCTCATTTATGAGAAAGGCGCATGTTTTTATGACTGGAAAAAACTAGGAAAGTGAAAGTCTATTAACGGGAAGATTGTGGTTCTTTTGGGGTCATGACAGAAATGCGGGGAAAGATGGAAACAACAAAAATAGGCGATCGAGTGATAGGGACGAGGCATCCCATTTTTGTGATAGCTGAGGCGGGTATATGAAAAAAATTGCTGTGGTTACCGGCACTAGAGCAGAATATGGGATCCTTGTGCCAGTGCTGAGGGCAATAAGAGCGAATCCGCAACTCGACCTTGCGCTGATTGTTACCGGAATGCATCTTTCTGAGGAATTCGGGAGTACTATTAAGGAAATTGAGAGGGACGGGTTCAAAATCGATGCTAAAGTTGAAATGCTACACGCGAAGGATACGGGGGGCGCGATGGCGAAATCAATTGGGAAATGCGTGGGCGAGATGGCAGATGTGCTAGAAAGGATGAAGCCTGATATTCTGCTTCTTCTGGGGGATCGGCCCGAGATGCTCGCTGGGGCGGTCGCTGCTTCTTACATGGGGATCCCTATAGCACACTTGCATGGGGGGGAAGTATCCGGCGGCGTTGATGAGCCAGTCAGGCATGCCATAACCAAGCTGGCCCACATCCATTTTCCAGCTACGGATAAGAGCGCGAAAAGAATAATCAAGATGGGTGAAGACCCGTCAAGGATTTTTATCGTTGGGGGCCCCTCCCTGGATACAATCTTGAACGAAAAATTGCCCAAGCAAGCCGAACTCGCTAGAAAGTATAGCCTCGACTTATCCAAGCCTATTTTACTGGTTTTACAGCATCCAGTCGTGACCGAAGCAGATGAAGCAGCGGCCCAAATAAAAGAGACGTTAGACGCAATCGTGGAATTAGAACGGCAAGCTATTGTAATTTATCCAAATGCAGATGCTGGAGGGCGAAGGATGATAAAGGTGATAAAAAGGTACGATAAATATCCGTTTATCAAGTCCTTCAAAAGCATACCATACGCCGATTACTTGGGCTTGATGGGGGTGGCGAGCGTTATGGTTGGAAACTCTAGTAGCGGGATCATAGAGGCACCATCGTTTCACTTGCCTGTCATTAATATTGGCACTAGGCAAAGAGGGCGGGAAAGATCCACAAACGTGATAGATGCCGGTCATAAAAAAGAGGAAATAATCAGATCGATAGACAAAGCCTTGCACGATAAAAAATTCAGGAATAAGGTCAAGATGTGCAAAAACGTGTACGGTGATGGTAAATCCTCACAAAGGATAGTAAAAGTGCTAAGCGAAATTAAAGTTACACCAGAGTTATTAAAGAAGAAAATTACTTATTAGGTGATAGTCATGAGCAAACGATTCAAAAGTTGGAAGTATCCTGAATTTAATGATATGGGAATGACAAAATGGAATTGGATGTGCCAGTACAGGGAAAGCCTGAAGTTGGGTAAAAACACCGATATCGGCGCTTTTACCTACATCAACGCGAAGTATGGCGTTGAAACTCAAGAAGATGTCCAAATAGGATCCCACTGTTCAATTTACTCCCATTCAACTATCGATGATAAAAAAGGTAAGATAACAATAAAAAAGAACGCCAAGATTGGTTCGCATACCGTTGTGATGCCAGGAGTCACGATAGGAGAGAACTCTATAGTGGGGGCGTTTAGCTTTGTGAATAAAAACATCCCACCAAATGTCATTGCTTTTGGTATACCAGCAAAAGTGGTGAAAAAAATTAATAAATCATTCACCTGATTTTTTTGAAATCTCTTTACCGAATTTGTGGATTCTTTCTACAGCCGCGCAAGTGTTTTCTATCAATGTTTTATCCATGTAGCTGTGAATAGGGAGACACAGCACATTATTTGAAACGTATTCAGTGTTTGGAAGATCTGCGTTTGCGAGGTCAGAATACGCCTCGAGCTTATGAATCGGCGGATAAAAGTACTTTTTCGTCATCACGTTCTCCTTGGCCAATGCGTCGTATAGAATATCTCGGTTTACGCCAAATTCTTTTGGATTGATGATTATACCAAAATCCTTGTACGCGTGCCTCGCACCTTTGGTCGGCTCTTGGAATTTTATGCCTGGTACTTTGCCAAGGAACTTTTTGTACAGGGCCGCGTATTTGTTCCTGTTTTCAACCATTTCATCGATATTCTTCAACATCTCTATGCCGAGGGCAGCGTTTATTTCCGTCATCCTCGCGTTCAGCCCTGGGGTTTTACACTGATAGTCTGGGAGGTTGCCATAATTTCTGGCAATTCTAATTTCTCCCGCCAGCTTGTCATCCTCGGTTCCCACGATGCCACCCTCCATCGTTATGAAAAGCTTGGTCGGGCTGCAGCTGAATACTTCAACATCTCCAAATCCGCCAACTTTTTTGCCATCATAAGAGGCGCCAAACGCGTGGGCGGAATCGAACAACAACTTTACATCATGATCCTCGGCTATTTCCCGTAGCGCTTTTATATCGCAGGGGCTGCCGAAGATGTGCACCCCCATGATTGCCGCTGTGTCTTTGGTTAGCTTCTTCTCCACATCCTCTGGAGAAATGTTGAAGGTGTTGGGGTTGCAATCGGCCAGAACTATCTTGCAATTATTCCAATATGCCGCATTGGCTGTCGCAACGAATGTGAAGCTCGGCAGAATGACCGTCTTTTTTCTCAGGCCCATGAGCTGCAAGCTTAACACAAGCCCCGAGGTGCACGATGAAATTGCGACTACATTTTTCACCCCGATATAGCTCGAGATGTTTTTTTCCAACTCTCGCACGTAGATATGGTCCGTAACCATGCCGCTTTCGAGTATGCGCTTAATCTTGGACGAAAATTCATCAGTCGCGTATTTTGCCAAGGGCGGCTTGATGATCGGCACGAGCTTTTCGAAAACTGGTTTGCCCCCCAAAATAGCGGGCTTTTCCATCTACATCATCTCTTTCTTAATGACATCTTTCATGAACTCCAGGGTATCGTGGGGCTTGAAGTCCAGAAGTATTTTCGCGAGGGTAATATCTGCTATGGAATCGTACACCGTAAATTTAGCCTTTGTTTCGACCCACTTCGCGTTCGGGTATATCTCGCAAATCATGTCGAGAAGCTCCCTTATTTGTATCCCGCGACCGGAACCCACATTTACTGCCCGGTTGTTTACTTTTTCGTATATCGCGGCCTGATACATGGCTGCAGCGACATCGCCAGCGTACACGAAGTCCCGATACTGGTAAGGGCCAAAACTCTCAATCGTTTCGCCATTTTTAGCTTTCTCCAAAAATATTTCAATCACCCCTTTATGACCCGCCCCATAGACGTTGAACAACCTTAAGATGACATGGTCGATCTTATAGTTGGCATGGTACGCCGTTATCAACTTTTCACAGAGATACTTATGCCAAGAATAAATGTTTGTGGGATTCAAGGGAAAACTCTCTTTTACAGGCAGATCCTCCGTTATTCCGTATACTGCGGCAGAGGATGGAAAAACCAGCTTTTTACTTCCAAATCTACGGCACGCCTCCAGCACGTTTTGAAGAGATAGCACGTTTAGTCTAAAGCTCTCCGCAGGGTCCTTTTGGGCGGTTCCGCTGTCCGCCAAACCGACGAGGTGAATAACAACATCGTGATCTTTTATAACTTCATTTATTTTTTCATTATCGAACACATCTCCCCTCATGTATACAGTTTTTAATTCATCTAATGTCGGTTCCACGATATCAAATATAGTAACATCGTGCCCAGAGTCAAGAAATTTTTTAGCCAAGTGCTGTCCTATAAAACCGGAGCCGCCCGTGACAAGGACTTTTTTGTTTAATCCCATACTATCCCCTGCGTATTTCATATCTCTCGCTTTAAATGTTAACGCATTTCATTAGTACTCCTTTTCATATGGCCTGATATTACACTTTTGAGCGTTTTTGCAGCCCTAGTCCTGCTTCCCGCCCCCTGCGAACTTATCCCATATGCATTTAAAAACTCTCTATCGTTTAAATCCACGCGCTTATCAATTTTGCCTGTGGACAGATATCTGTCCAAGGCATTTACCAAGCTCTTTAACTCTCGATAACAAAACGCACGTCGCTCTAACAATTTTTGAGCTCGAGTATCTAAATGGAGATGCCCGGTGTATACGAACATCGGTTCCGAGGTCGTAAGCGCCTGTAAAAGCGTTGTCGATGGGAAATCGATCACTAGCAAATCTGCTATTGGAAGCAAGTCTGTAAAAGTGCATTCGTCTCTGATAAATTGGCAATTCTTAAACTTATTTTCTTTCGCATACAAACGCATGGGCGATTCCCTATAAATACGGGTCGGGTGAGTTTTGACGACTACTGTGTGGTCGTCATGTTTCCCGTGAACGTCCAAGATCGCTCGCTGAGTACGCCATAGATGGTTGTCTGAAGGCGGCGGATAGTAAAGTACATAAAGATTATTTTGGTAAAAATTTGTCGACGCGTACAACACTACTTTTTTCCCCAAAGTCAATTTGACAATTTTTTCCACCTTCCTTGAGGGTGGCATTTGAAATAATGCTTCTAGCGAGGGCGAACCTATCGTCACGAGCCGCGTGCCAAACTTTCTCGCAGCCCTTTTATACTTGTTAATTACGCCCTCCCCAAAGACAAAATGAAAATCGGAACTCATTATATCGGCGTAGATTGCTAGGGGGTAGTCCATAGGTCCATACGCACCATGCTGCCACGTCACTACAGGTATGTTGGAGTTTCGAGCAGCTTGTGCAGCCGAACGACTTGTGCAGGAGGCGAGCGTTAAAGCAAGAAATGCCTTAATCTTTCCTTTTTCTAATAATTTCGTAGTTACTTCATAAGCATCTAAACAAGCCGGGGTCAGCCGTTCCACCAATAATCGAAGATATTCCTCTACTAAAGGGAAAAAATCGATGTTTTCCCAAATGAAGAATTTGCGAAATTTATCATCTGCCCGCAGTCTCCCCCATGCATTACGCAAAGCATCGGCATCTGCTTTGTCGGAGAATTGATCACTCATCCAGTATTCCAAGTTATCGCTTATCCTGTTAAAAACTGGGTCGATCCCAACCGCTTGCAATTGTTCCCTGCAGTCATCCCAATTGTGTCCTCCCCCAAAGAGGAGGACTTGTATGTTCGTGCCGGCGCGCAGATAGCTTCTTAACCAACTGAACAATCCACGCCATCCGCGCCTCTGAATTTCTACAGCAAGATCGAATAATTTAGGATGGCGCTGGAACCACCACATTACTTTCTTTTTATTTGCGATATCTGGGCCGATTTCTTTTGAAACATCGGAATCTTCTGGGTGTGAAACGTAGGGTAACACTCTTATCGGCACACCCCATCCATGAAGCGTGAGAAGTCGCGCATAGATAGATTCCCTACGGTCAAAGTAAGGATATGTTGCATCCTCAGTTCTAAAGGGGTACTGCCTGTAACAATAAGTAAGTATAACATCTGGCTTTTCTGCCTTGATCAGTTTAAACAGTTGGAATAAACGAATCGTTGCAGCGTCGTAGAGTACTTTAATACCCGAAATACTGAACATAGCGGGTTTAATCCCCAACCTCGCTATAGCTGGGCAAGCATTGTGAATATGCCCATCAATTACACCACAGAGATTTTCAGCTTTTTTCCAATTGCCTACCCCTAGTTTATACAATTCTTTGGAATCATAGTAATCCTCGAGTAGCTTGTAAGGAAGATTCTGCTTGTCCAATTCGTACATTGCAAAGGGCGATAGGGCAATAATCAGCTTTTGACCTTTAATCCCTTTGAGCAACTTCAAACAGTTTTTGACTTGCCCCTCGTGCTCTAACAAGATAATAGTTTTTTTAAATTGTTTATCCTTTGCTTTTTTTCGGCGTTCTTTTAAATTATTGAAAGACATTTCAGGCCCCTCGTTTTCAATCGCCCGATACGATGTTCATAGGAGTTCCTCCATAGAAGAGACCATCGATTTAATAGTGAAATTGTCCCTAACTTTTTTTTGAGCCTTTAGGCCCATTCCTTTCGCCTTTTCCTCGTTGGTTAGTAAATAAATGATGGCATTGGCAAGCTCCTCAGAATCCTGCGGGGGTACAAGAATCCCAGAAACTCCGTTGTTTATCTGTTCGGGGATACCTCCAACTTTCGTGGCCACGACTGGTTTTCCTAGCGACATGGCTTCGGAGATGACATATGGTAGTCCTTCGTGGAGGGAGGGCAACACGAAAATGTCGAATGTCCCAACGATGTCAATCATTTTATCTTCGGGGCAATGCCCTGTAAAAATCACATCCGTAAACAGACCACGGGAACGGGCGAGTGCCTCAACCTCACTTTTTATTCTTCCCTCGCCCACTAGGACGAACTTAACCGCGGGGAACTTCTTTTTTATGAGTGGGATGGCTTCAAGTAGATACACGTGACCTTTGTAGGGTTCGAAAGCCCCAACCATACCGATGATTTTCGTCGAGGGAGCGATACCGTACCGTCCCCTGATCGCTGCCACCGCTTTCAGATCGATCCTTCGATCCTCTCTCACTCCAGTATAGACTACACGCAATTTCGATGGGGGGAAATCCCTTAACTCAGCCATCCCCCCTTTCGCCGCGGCAGAATTAGTGACAATCACATCGACAAACCCGGAGATTAGTGAATCAAAGAATTTCTCCAGAACTCCTAATTTTCTGGGAAACGGATAACTCAGCACCGAAAGGACGATGCGCGGAACTCGACGCTGTCGTCCAGCTATGACTGCAGCAAGACAGCTCCCGCCACCAGGATAACCCCCATTGATTATGTAAAGAGTGTCAATTCTGAACTCCGAAAACTTCTTGCGCAGGAGCAGAACGTTGCAAATGAAGAAAAGGTATCCCAAACCGATAAGGATAGCTCTACAAGGGATTTTTACCGCTGCAAGGAAGCCACGCCTTTCCAGCCGCATAACATACGGCACAACCGTGAATATGGGGATACTTTTCCTCCTGACGGGCTGGCGGATGGAGCGATTAAGCCGTGTTTCAAATTCTGGATTATAATTGTAAAGAAGAGTTATCTCAAACTTCTTCCTATCAACGTTGTTGACGAGATCAAACAGGGCCCTTTCCAATCCACCATAGACGTAATTCTCGGTGTATATCGCTAACTGCTTTTTCTCGATCGTAGACACGCCATCTCCTAGCCTCGACTTCTAAAAATTCCTAGGATGTAGCTACTAAATAACCAGGAGTTAACGTCGTCGAGCCAGCTTATCTTCCGAAGCAACCCGAGTGCCCCCAGCGACTTCAAAACTGCTCTAGATAAAACGTTCGGTTTCTCACCGGATGAGAAGAGCGCTGGTTCAAATCCCCCAATATAATCAACAAATATTTTTTCCAGCGGGAACCTCTCTAACAGCTTTTCAAAAAAACTCCTATTCATTATTCTCAAGTTGTGTTTAGCGAGCAAATCCTCACACAGGTATTTTTGAATCAAAAAATTAATGCCACTAAAATTCGGAACTCCCAGAACTAGTTTGCCGCTTGGTTTGAGTAGGGATAAATGTTTTTCGATTACCCTGTCAACTTCTTCGAAATGCTCAATAAACCCGAGCGATAGCACGACATCATATTTCTCAGGGGGGTAAAAGTCAAATAGACCAGTTTTATAGATTTTCCCATCTATGTTATGATGCTTCAAATTCTCTTGTGTTTTTCGAACACCTATTTCAGAGTTATCTATGCCCGAGATCTGATAATTGTACTTCTCATGGAAATACACTAGCCATCTTCCAGGTGCGCAACCTATTTCGATAAGTTTTACGTTAGGATTTGCCCCTAAAAATCGAGAGAATGTTTTTTCCAAGCAGCGGTCAAAGGAGAAAGTCGGATTTATCCTACTCGGGATTTTTATCCTTTCCCAGTAGGCATCCCAGAACTTATTGCTGGCCAAGTCCGTCAACTGTAACCCCTAACTTAGTGGTTTCTCTATAGTACTTTAGTGTTCTTTTTAGGCTCTCCTCCATGGAAATCGCGGGTTGCCATCCGGTGTCTTCTTTTATCTTTTGGTAACTTCCATAAACCTCGGGTACGTCGATTTTCCGAATTTTAGAAGGCACAGTAATCACCTTGAAGGCGAGCCCCGTATTCTTTAAAAGGAGACGCAATGCCTCCCCTATCGAGAAGGACTTCCCTGAGCAAATGTTATAGACTTCTCCAGATTTTCCATGTAGGGCTAGGAGATAAAGCGCCCTTGTGGCATCGGCAATGTCAAGAAAATCCCGCCTCACATCGAGTCTACCTGCGGAGATAACCGGCTCTTTGTTCCCCTTTTCCGCCTTCACGATTTGCTTAGCAAAGGAGCCAATTGGTGATTGTTCTGATAAGCCGTGGCCAAGGACATTAAAAATGCGTCCCACAACCACATCAAGCCCCATATTTTTGTATGTGATGGCTGCAATCGTTCGACAGCACATAGAAGCCCCGTACAAGGAAATTGGATTTGGTAAAGTACTTTCATTTATGGGAAGAGAATTAGGTGAAACAAATCCATACTCCGCCGCTGAACCAACGATAACAACCCTCGGACGGGGCGCTTTCATTTCTTTAATAGATTCGAGGAGAGAAATGGTTGTTTTAACATTACCCTCATATAAACTGTCCCAGCTTTCGGAATAAGGAACCCCCGCCAAATGAAAGACATAGTTCGGTTGTATTTTTGATAACACATCTTTGATTTGCTTTTTGTCGGTCAAATCGCATGGGACGGCGGTAAAGTCTTTTTTCCCTCTGAAGCTTTTGTCTATGCCGTACACTTGGGCAGTAGGAGACAGGCCCCGAAGCGCCTGAAAAAAATTGTGCCCGATAAAACCTTCTATTCCAGCGATTACGAGTTTTTCACTTTTTGCCATGCAAGAACCTTTTTTGATGACGCTTGAATTCATCTTGAGCTATTTGATAATCTTCAACCCTTCCGATATCTAGCCAGTAACAATCACTTGGATAACAAAATATTTTTTCTCCCTCCTTTTTCATCCTCAACATCAGGTCTGGCATTCCAATCGACTCGCCTTCTTTAATGTAACTCCTACAGCGCACGTTGAGCACGTTTATACCCATACTAACAAACAATGGATAGGTGGGTTTTTCAATGTAGCCATCTAACTGGAACTCTTTGGTCATTTTAATAACGCCATAGTCTATATTTACTTTTTGTTTATGCAAAGCAATGGTGGCGATCCCTTTCTTTCTTAGATGAAAGTTAAAAAGCGCGTTATAATCAAGCGTGGTTAGCGTGTCGCCGTTTATCACCAAAAAATTCTCTTGGAGATCATCGATTAGTGCGAGCCCTCCAGCGGTTCCAAGAGAAGTTTCTTCCCGGGCGTAACTGATGCGAACCCCCCAGCGCTTTCCATCTTTGAAATAAGCTTCGATGAGTTCAGCTAAGTGGCCTGTCAAGATTGTGATGTCACGAAAACCGCTTCTTTTGAGCTGCCTAAGGATGATCTCTAGCACAGGGTAGTCCCCGACTGGAACCAACGGTTTCGGGAGCGATGTGGTATAGGGCCTCAGCCTTGTCCCCTTGCCGCCCGCTAATATGACTGCTTGCATTCCATCATCCTCAAATGTTATAGACATCGGCTTTGTACTCCTCTATATGTTTACGTATGAACTCAATCGTTTCCTTCAGCCCGTCTTTCAAAGAGTAGCGGGGCGCCCACCCTAGTAATTTCTTGGCTTTTTTGTTCGCGCAGATTAGGGCCATGACTTCGCTTTTCGGCGGTCTTAATCTGCGCTTGTCTCTCTCGATTTTGACTTCTTTTCCAACCAGATTCATGATCAGCCTGGCCAACTCGTCGATTGTCACCCCCCTGCCCGTGCCGGTATTGATTACTTCCCCAACGGACTTCTTGGACTCAGCGACTTTTATGAAACCCTCTACGGTGTCCTTGACATAAGTGAAATCTCTAACAGGCGTCAAAAGTCCCAGCTGGATTTTGTCCTTAGCGGATAGGATCTGTGTGACGATAGTTGGAATGACTGCCCTGGCAGACTGTCTGGGCCCAAAAGTGTTGAAAGGCCTTATGGTTGCCACGGGAAGGTCGAAACTTCGGTAGTAACTCTCTGCGATTTTATCGGCTGCTATTTTTGTGGCAGAGTATGGTGACTGTCCTTGAAGAGGATGATTCTCATCGATTGGAGTGTAAATGGCGGTGCCATAAACTTCGCTCGTCGAGGTATGGACAACTTTTTTTACGCTTGTTTCTAAACAAGCTTGTAAAATGTTGAGTGTCCCGCTGACGTTGGTATCCACGAAATCTCTTGGGGCGATATACGAGTACGGGATGGCTATCAGCGCCGCCAAGTGGAACACCACATCACACCCCTCAACGGCCTTCTTCGTGAAGAAAGGATCCCGGATATCACCACGTATTATCTCCAACTTTTTCCGTACATCGTCTGGCAACAGTTCTAAGTTCCCCCAATCGTTCCGAGAGTTGTAATGAACCATTGCCCTCACGCTGGCCCCCCTTCTGACCAACTCCTCGGCCAAGTGGCTACCAATGAAACCTCCTGCCCCAGTTACCAGAACTTTTCCTTTCCAGCTCATGGGATTCCCCCTTAATTCCTGTTATTTTCATCCTTCAGTCTTATTTAGTCTTCAATCGAGATTAATAAAAGACAAGCTGGTGCATGAGATGAGGGTCAGTATCTGTATTCCGAATTACAACCATGGGATGTTCATAGGAAAGGCCATTCAGAGTGTGCTTGATCAAACTTATCAGGACTTTGAAATAATAGTAGTCGACGATTGTTCAACCGATAATTCTGAAGAGGTTATTAAAAGTTTCAAGGATCCGAGAATCAAATTTTTTAGGAATGAAAGAAATCTCGGGATGGTTCCAAATACAAACAAGGCTCTCAAACTAGCAAAAGGTGAGTTTATTGGAATACTCAACTCGGATGATTATTACGGCCAAAAGATGATTGAAACGGCATTGAAAATGTTTGAAAACCCGAGTGTTGGATTTACATACTCTTCTTATGTTGTGGTAAACGAGAGTGGCGGAATAATAACGAAAGTTGAATCATGCCCCTGTGACAAAATATTCAAGTCTAAAGAGGGATTTAAAAGACTGGCCATTAGCAACGTTGCTCCTCCTTCTGGAGTGATTGCTCGAAAAAAGTGTTACGAAGCTGTGGGTTCATTTGATGATGAATTCCCTTACTGCCATGATTGGAACATGTGGCTTAGGCTTTCTTTAAAATACGATTTCGCGTGCCTATCAGATTATTTACTTTACTACCGTATGCACAGCAGAAACACTTCGATAGCATTGTACAACAGTTTTGAAACGGCCATGCAAGAGTATGGCATGCTCAAAAAGCTCCAAAAGGGTATTGATTCCGAATTGTTACCTTTTGTTAAAGAAGGGGCAAAAAGGGCGGCAAAGCGGGCTTTGCTGAATTCTATCGGGGGTTTATATAGTGGCGGCAGGGGGAGGGCGTTCGAATTTTTTTCTAAAGCGCTGAGGTTAGAAAAGAGAAACCTAACGTGGCCCCTAACGCTGGTTTGCCCGTTCATCATTTTATCCGGCTGGAACGGGCTCAAGCTTTCTGTGAGTTTGTACAAAAAATTTCTGGGGGTATTGAGGCAATCCGTGCCTTTTCACAGCCCAGAAACCCTATTTTATAGATATGGCCTATAAAGAAGCTTGGGGCGATGAAGGTGAAAAATTTAATAAAAGGTGTTAAGTTCAAGCAACTAAAAGTAATATCAGATGAGAGAGGCAGACTAATGGAGATGCTGCGCTGCGACGACAAAGAGCTCTTTACGAAGTTTGGGCAGGTTTATGCAACAACCGTTTACCCAGGGGTTGTTAAAGGCTGGCATTATCACAAGAAGCAGACCGACAACTTCATCGTGATAACTGGTATGGTAAAGGTGGTTTTGTACGATGCCAGAAAAGATTCTCCCACATATGGACAAATAAACGAATTTTTCATGGGAGAGCACAACTATTCGATATTACAAATCCCCCCGCTGGTATACCACGGTTTCAAAGGCATTGGCACAAAAGAAGCGATAATAATATGCTGCCCAACTGAACCGTACAACTACAAAAATCCAGATGAATTCAGGATATCGCCGCGCAGCAAGAAAGTTCCGTATGACTGGGTGCTGAAAGAGGGGTAAATTCGTGAAACTGCTTGTGACGGGCGGTGCTGGCTTTATCGGTAGTAACTTCGTAAGATACATGTTGAACAAGCATGAGGATTGCACTATTGTTAACCTCGACAAGCTGACTTACGCAGGTAATCTGGAAAATCTAAAGGGTATCGAAAGAAACAAGAGGTACAGTTTTGTCAAGGGAGATATCTGCGATAGGAAACTCGTTGAGAAAGTTGCGAAGGGGGTTGACGTGATTATAAATTTCGCTGCGGAGAGCCATGTCGATAGGTCGATCGCGGAGCCGGAGCCATTTTTGACAACAAACGTTCTTGGTACCCAAGTGTTGTTGGAAGCGGCGAGAAGGTTTGATCATAAGAAGTTCGTTCAAATCTCGACTGACGAAGTCTACGGCAGTATAACCAAAGGTTCTTTCAAAGAAGAGGATCCTTTAAGGCCCTCAAGCCCCTATGCCGCAAGCAAAGCCGCTGCGGACATGCTGGCCCATTCTTATTTCGTTACCTACGGCCTACCAGTGGTAATCACCCGGAGCACCAACAACTTTGGCCCCTTTCAGCATCCCGAAAAATTGATACCAAAATTGATTATTAACGTAATATCCGGAAAACTTCTACCGATTTACGGCGACGGCAAAAACGTGAGAGATTGGCTTTACGTGGCTGACAACTGCGAAGCCATCGACCTCATCCTGAGGAAGGGGAAAAGTGGGGAAATTTACAACGTTGGTGCGGGAAATGAAAAGACGAATCTAGAAATCGCAACTTTCATCCTTGAAGAGCTGGGCAAACCGGAGAGCATGATAAAATTTGTGAAGGATAGACCCGGGCACGACAGGCGCTACTCCCTAAACTGTAAGAAGTTGAATACACTTTGGAAACCGCGCCATACATTTGAGCAAGCTTTAAAAGAGACCATACAATGGTATAAACAAAATGAGAAGTGGTGGAAAAAAATCAAACTTGCTTAAAACACTGGCCAACGCAATATATTTTGAATTTTTCAATCATCTGCCACGCATTTTCTCTTTCATGAATATGCTAGCCTCTAGGATATCATCGAAAGTGCCGGCATCAAACCATCTACCCTGCAATTTGTCGTACCCGACATCGAGTCCCTTTTTCACCATTTTATCTATGGCTTCGGTGATCTCGATCTCACCCCTCCAAGAAGGCCGCAACTCATCTATCACGTTGAAAACAATGGGTTTGAACCCATAGGCGCCGCTTATTATCCATTTCGACTTTGACTGTTTCGGTTTTTCCTCCAAGCCGATTATCTTGCCGTTTTTATCGAACTCGACAACGCCGTATCGCTCGGGATGTTCAACCTCTTTCAAAAGAAGGTACGCATCGCACCCCGAGTTTTCGAAATTCTTGACTAAACTCATTACCCCAGTCTCGAAAATGTTGTCTGCTAGATAAACAATGAACTTTTCATTTCCAACAAAATTTTTCGCACATGAAATGGCGTGCCCGACACCCTTTGGCTCCCCTTGCCAAACGTAAGAGATACTCACCCCATATCGGAAACCATCTCCCAAGTATTTCATGACCTGATCGGCTTTTTCTCCCCCCAAAACCGCACAGACTTCCCTTATTCCGGCGTCACGTAGGGCAGCTAATCCATACTCAATCATCGGTTTGTTGTAGATCGGCAGCAGGTGTTTGTTAGATATGTAGGTCAATGGTTCAAGCCTCGTCCCGTACCCTCCAACCAAAATAACCCCTTTCAAAGTTTTTCCCCCTTCATCTTCCGCAACCCTTCGTCTAACGAAGACATTTTTATTCCTAGCTTTAAAATCTTGTTTATTTTCAGAGAATCATCGCTGGGTCTTGGAGCTGTTTGGGCGAGTTCATTGCTTGTCACGGGCACGATGAGATTTTTATCAAGACCGAAAGTTTCTGCCACCTTTATCGCAAAATCAAACCTACTGATACTGGTGCTTCCAACTACATTGAAAATTCCTTTTTTGTCCAGCTTCACCAGACGGAGCAGAGCTTTCGCAAAATCGTCCGCGTAGGTTGGCGTGTTTCGCTGGTCCGTCACGATTTTTACTGCCATTTTTTTCTTGAGGTTATCAATTATCCAAGTTACGAAGTTCAATTTCCAAGGATGCCAGCCATAAGGAACGGTGGTGCGAACAATCATGTGATCATCGAGCGTCAGAGTGACGTGCTCACCCTTGAGTTTCGTTTTGGCATAATAATTTAGTGGATTTGGACAATCGGCTTCACTATAGGGCGCGTGTTTTCCATCAAAGATGCCCGCCGTGCTAATGTAGACCATTTTACTGTCAATTTTTTTGCACGCGTTTACAACGTTTTCGGTGCCTTTTACGTTAGTCAGCCATGCTTCTTCACGATTTTTTTCGCAATAATCCACGTTTGTGAGGGCGGCAGAATGAACAACCACGTCTGGGCAGTATTTTTCTATGAGTTCTAAAACTTGGCGGAGATCTCTTGTGTTCAAGCGTTCTGAGATGAACCCTTTTCCGTCTATCGGATGATTCATGTAAGTTGAGACAACTTCGTTTTTCCCTTTGGTATATTTTATTATTTTACTTCCAAGCAAGCCGCTTCCACCAGTTATAAAAATCCGCATATCATCGCATGTCCTTGTTTTATTCTTCATGTGCTCACGTCTTGCTTAATCCATGAATGTATAAATCATTCCCCTCTCCGAGCAGTTTAGCCCTTAATATCGCCTAAACCGAGCTTGTAAAAAAATTCTTGGACCACCATTTCTAGTTTTGAAAATGTGGTCCGGCACACCGTTCTCGAGCGCCCTCATCGGGCGCCTTTGGCGTTTGACGGTGTGGCCCACATGGCTCGTCGCTTTCACCGCTGCCATTTGTGCCCTGGCAGCACCGTAGAGAAACGCGAAAAAGTTATGGAGCAAAATCCTCGCCCCGGCGAGTTAAGCCATCCGAATTGATCTGCTTCTTATTTCATCACCGAACCTGTTGATCAACGCACCTATCGTGTGCTCCTCTTGGAATCTCACGCCATATCCAGTCTTTTCCCTCCATTTTTCATATCCGAGCTTGCGGTACTCGGTCACGTTCTCCCTCCACGCTGGGTAATTCATGCTTCTCTTCGGGGTTGCGCTTTCTTGAGGTCTTACCACGGGCGTGATGCCTCTCTCAGCGAGGCTCTGCACGTTCTCGCGGGAGCTAAAACCTCTGTCGCCGAATAGTTTGCGGATGGTGATCCGAACTGAATCTACCATCGGGAGCAGGGTGTTCACCTCATGAGCCTCGCCCGGAAAGTACTCAACCGCGTGGAAAACGCGTTTTTCGGCGTCCCAGAGCAGGCCCAGCTTGATAATTTGTTTTACCCGGATTTCTTCCAAGCGAACGATCTTTGCCTCATATCTTCCGAGGCCGAAAGCAGGTGGCGTCGGCGATGCAATCCGCTTCTTTAGAACTCACCAATTCAGCAAATGCCCTCGTCGCTTCGTCTAGCAATCGTTTTGGCAGCCTATCAATCGCCTTCTGGATTGCGGTGTAGTGCACGCCGGCTATGCCGAGCCACTTCACGTAGCGGCTTGATGCGAGCTCTCGGTACGGCATCTGATGATGGTGCTCCCTCACCACCGCTAAGAAAGCTGCCTCCTTCGCACCGATTTTCGGGAGCCGACCAGGGCCCTTTTTACGCGGGCAAAGCCGTTCAGATATGACGGCGATCACCACGAAGAGGCGCTCCAACAGGGCTTCGTGAAGTTCCTCGTACGCTCTGTTTCTTGCGCACCAATGTTCATTGAACCCGTACTTGACCATGCCATTCACCTCCTCTCACCCGCTACCTCACCCCGTCACAGCCGCTATCTAGCGATAGGGAAGAGAAAATTTTAATTATTCTACAAGCTCGCCTAAACCACAAGATATGATAGATTTATTTCCACTTTCCACAAATTTAAGTAATGCAATGATTGGGGGCCTCCGATGGGGAAGATAAGAACGGATTTCAGCGGAGTTAAACTCCTTGTGTTAGATTTCGATGGCGTGTTCACAGATAACCGCGTCTACGTTGATCAAGACGGTAGGGAAATGGTTTCCTGCTGGAGATCTGACGGTGTGGGGCTGAGCAGAATTAAAGAGATTGGCGTGAAAACCATCGTTATATCATCCGAAGTCAATCCGGTCGTAAGAAAGCGGTGCACCAAACTAGGAATTGATTGCATAACTGGCTGTAAGGACAAGTTATCGGCCTTGAAAAAAGTTATATGCGAACAAGGTTTATCCCCCAGAGATATATGTTTTGTGGGCAACGATCTGCCAGATTTGGGCTGCCTTAAATACGTGGGCCATCCTGTGGCTGTGAAGGATAGCGCGGAAGAAGTGTTGAAGGTCGCGAAATACACTACGCAACGAGAAGGGGGATCCGGAGCGGTAAGAGAAGTTTGTGATCTAATTTACAAAGCACATAAGAAAACTCAATAAAAACGTTACCAATTCAATGCTTCTACGGGGACTATCGTATCCTCCGGTATATCTTGTTTAGCAATTTTTCCGATCAATGTATCAATGTATTTCGGTTTCAAACCGGTGCCGGGGCACTTTACAGTCAAATCCTCTTTTTTGATCACCTCGCCTACTCGAATGTATCGAGTACTTACTATGCTCTTTGCCATTTTCTTTCTGATCGACATTTCAATGTCTAAAATCTTTTTCTCTCCATCACCCAGCGCTTCTTCCAGTTTCCGAATGTTAAAGATCAACTCACTCAAGCCTTTTGGCTCCAAGGACGCAGCATGGTCCGGCCCCCGCATTGTGCGGTCAAGGGTAAAGTGGCGTTCTATCATACAAGCCCCTATCAACCTCGCGCCAAGCGATACAGCGAATCCAGATTTCTCGTGACCGGAATAGCCTACTGGCACATCGTACCTCTCTTTAAGCTTTGGTATCATGCGAAGATTTGCTAAAGGATTATCAAAGGGATAAGCAGAAATGCAGTGAAGCAAGACGACGTCGTTGCCATTTCTTCGTATTGTTTCCATCGCCTCGTCTAGTTCTTCCAAAGTACACATCCCACTTGAGATGACGACCGGTTTACCTTTTTTGCAGATGTAATCTATCAACGGGAGGTTCGTGATATCAAATGAAGTTATTTTGAAACATGGGACGCCAAGTTCATCTAAAAAATCAACGCTTTTGAAGTCAAACGGAGCTGCGTAAAAATCTATCCCCAGCTTCTTGGCAAAATTGAACAGCCGGCGCCAATCTTCCTCCGGCAGCTCTAACTTTTTGCGATGCTCCTCGTAAGTAGGGCCGAACGAATCGTACTTTAAGTAGGGCCGATTTCTAAGCTCTTTAGTCATCAAGCTATTTATATCTCTCTTCTGGAACTTGACAGCATCCGCTCCGCACTCTACAGCAGCCTCGACCAGTTTTTTTGCTATCTCAAGCTCGCCGTTATGATTATTCCCTATTTCTACCACTATGTAGCAGGGGTGGTCATTCCCTACGTATTTGCTTCCAATCTTAACTTCCTTCACCCAAATCCCTCTTGTAATCACCTTAAAGATTTATACCTTACCTAGAAAAATGTTGTGCTGGTGGTAATAATTTGCCAGCGCTGGGGAAAGATGGTTTAAAAGAAATGTTTGGTTTGGAAGGGCGGGTAGCCATTGTCACAGGGGGGGCGGGGTTACTTGGTAGAGAGTTCGTGAAGGCTTTGCGCGATGCCGGCGCGAAAGTGGCAGTATTTGACATACAGACAAAGTACCCCCAAGAATTTGAAAAAGTTTTACTGGGCAAAAATGTGGCCGTTTATAAAACAGACGTAACGGATAAAAAGTCTATACAACGGGCATTAAAGGCCATTTCAAAAAAATGGGGAACGCCTCAGATACTTGTTAATGCGGCCGCTATAGATATCCCACCTAAATATTCGAAAAAGGGCAATTTGTTTGAAACATATCCTGAAGAATCGCTTGAGAAAATCATGGATGTAAATGTGAAGGGAACATTTCTATGTTCGCAAACGATTGGGGCAGCCATGGCAAAGGGCAAGGGGGGCAGCATCATAAACATATCGTCGGTTTACGGTGAGGTCTCGCCTGATCAGAGAATTTATGTGAGAAAAAAGGAAAAAGGCACCTTTATTAAGCCGATTTCTTACTGCATGAGCAAAGGAGCCATTCATAGCATTACCAAGTACCTGGCCACTTACTGGGCGAAGAAAAACGTGAGAGTCAACACTGTGACTTTTGGGGGGGTCTTCAGCGATCAAGATAAAGAATTTGTGAAAAACTATTCTTCTCGCGTTCCAATGGGAAGGATGGCAAGGCGCGATGAATACAATGGGGCGATATTGTTTCTCGCTTCTGACGCTTCTTCCTACATGACTGGGGCAAATCTTGTTATTGATGGGGGGTACACCACCTGGTAATGGGGGAGACGCAGCAATGCCTAAAACTTTTTATAATTTCATCAATTCAGAGTGGGTCAGCTCAGTTTCCGGAAAAAGCTTTACCAACATAAACCCTGCAAACAAGGACGAAATCTTGGGCATTTTCCCGCGCTCCGACGACAAAGATATTGAGCTTGCCGTTCGGGCTGCAAAAAAAGCGTTTGGAAATTGGTCAAATACTCCCCCGCCGGCGAGAGGCAGGATTCTCTTCAAAGTGGGGGAGGTGATGACTAAGAAAAGGGAGCAGCTGGCCCAAACCTTGGTGAAGGAGGTTGGCAAGACCACAAGAGAAGCTCTGGGTGAGGTGAAAGCTGCGATAGACATGTGCTATTTCATGGCTGGGGAAGGCAGAAGGCTATATGGCGACTCAACTTATTCTGAATTGCCCAGTCGTCTGGCAATAACCAAAAGATATCCCGCTGGTGTTTGTGGCATCATCACACCTTGGAACTTTCCCATGTCCCTGATCAGCTGGAAAGTGTTCCCGGCCCTGATCTGCGGCAACACTATAGTGTTGAAGCCCGCCGAGGACGCTCCAAAAACAGCGAACAACTTTGCGAAAATATTGCTGGAAAGTGGCTTGCCAGATGGCGTTTTTAACATCGTCCATGGCTTTGGTGAGGAAGCGGGGGAAGCCCTGATCAAACACAAGGATGTTAACCTGATTTCATTCACGGGCTCAACAGAGACAGGCAAGAGGATAGCGGCGGTTTGCGGCAAGAGATTGGCTAAAGTTTCATTGGAGCTGGGTGGCAAGAACGCAGCCATAGTAATGGAGGACTGCGACCTTGATCTCGCGGTCAACAGCGTGGTGCGTGGTGCATTCAGCGTTGCGGGGGAGCGCTGCACGGCGACCAGCCGGGGCATCGTCCACAGGGACATTTATGAGGAATTCATCAAAAGACTGGTAGCGAAAACAAAGAAATTAAGGGTAGGTCCAGGAGAGGATGAATCCACCGATGTGTGTCCCATCATAAACGAAAAACAACTTGAGAAAATTATAAACTATGTAGAAATAGTCAAGAGAGAAGGGGCAAAGTTGATTCTAGGGGGAAACCGGTTAACTCAGGGCATTTATTCGAAGGGATTCTATTTTGAGCCTACAATCTTTGTTGAAGTTAAGCCAAACATGAGAATAGCCAGAGAAGAGATTTTCGGACCCGTGCTAGCGATTCTTAAAGTCGACTCTTTTGAAGAAGCTATAGAAGTGCACAATGCCACCGAATATGGCCTGTCAGCGTCTATATTCACTAAAGACATTAGTCAGGCAATGTTGGCCGTAGATAGGATGGACGTCGGCGTATGCTACGTTAATGGCCCAACATTTGGTTCTGAGGTGCATCTCCCGTTCGGTGGCGTCAAAAAATCTGGAATTGGGCATAGGGAGGTTGGAAAAGCAGCTTTAGATGTATTTTCAGAGTGGAAGACGATCTATATCGACTACAGTGGGGGAGTGCAAAATGTCCAATTCCAAAAAGAATAGCGGAGCCGGCAAGTTCTTCGAGAAATTCGATTTCGACGAGATAAAGAGATGCAAGTCGTTGACCCTACATGAGAGACTTTCGATACTCTCTGACATGATAAGATTAAACACCCTAACGACCATAACGAATGCCCATTCGGGCCATGTCGGTGCGTCTTTAAGTGCAATAGACATTCTCACGGTCTTGTATCATCACGCAATGAACGTTGATCCATCTAGACCCAAACGCGAAGGCAGGGATATCTTCGTGCTTTCTAAAGGTCATGCTGCGGCCGCGCTCTATGCTGTTTTGGCATCGAGAGGGTTCATACAGACAGAAAAGTTGGTCAAGTTCAGAAGATTGGGTGGGTTGGAGGGACATGCTGAACTATCGGTACCCGGTGTAGAAACCAACACAGGTTCGTTGGGGATTGGAATATCAAAGGCGAAGGGGCTTGCTTGGGCATACAAACATGACGGCCTAAAAGCTTCGGTATTTGTTATGGTCGGCGATGGAGAACTGCAAGAGGGGCAAAATTGGGAAGCCATCCAATCGGCAGCTTTCTGGAAATTGGACAATTTGTATCTGATCGTCGACAGGAATTATGTTCAAACAGATATGGAAGTCAACAAGATTTTGGACGTGTCGCCGATTGAGGCCAAACTAAAGACATTTGGCTGGTGTACAGTATCAATCGATGGACATAGCATTAGAGAGATTCTGGACTCGATTAATCGGTTGAAAAAAATTGCCGGAAAGCCAAAAGCGATTATAGCAAATACTATCAAGGGCAAGGGGGTTTCATTTATGGAGCACCCCAAAGCAATAGTTGAAGGAAGGGGCCGATACCGGTGGCATGACGGAATTCCGGACGAGAAGGAATACACGCTCGCCTGGAATGAGATAATTTCTAAAATCAGGAAAAAAATTGAAAAATGTAAAACTCGGCTAAAATTCCCTGTTTTAGTCAAACATCCCGTACAAGAATCCCCATTTAAGGGTGCTTCTCTCCTAAATGCTTTCTCCGAGTTTCTTGTTGAGTTAGGTAATAAACACAAAGATTTAGTTGTCCTGGATGCAGACCTTGCTGAATCTTGTGGCTTAAGAAAATTTCAGGAGGTCTTCCCAGAGAGGTTTATTGAGATGGGAATCGCAGAGCAGGATATGGTATCAACTGCCGGGGGTCTCGCCTTATCGGGCAAATTACCCATCGTGAATACTTACGCCGCATTTTTAACATCAAGAGCTAACGAACAAATTTTCAACAACGCTTCTGAAGGCTCAAAAGTTATCTATGTAGGCCACTTGGCTGGCATCCTCCCAGCAAAACCTGGAAAGTCTCACCAGGGCATTAGGGATATTTCCCTGTTAAAAGCGATCCCCAATATGTTGATATGCCAGCCCTGCAGCGCATTGGAATTAAAGAAGATCCTTAATTTCTTGGTTTTTGATACCCCCCAGAGCAGTTATTTGCGCTTAGAGCACTCCCCGCCTATGAAAGACGTTCGGCTACCTGAAGATTATAAAGTTAAGTTGGGTAGGGGCGCGGTGCTTGCTCACGGTAAAGATGCTGCCATAATCGGGTATGGTCCATTACTATTATCGGAAGCGCTCTTGGCAAGAGAGGAATTGAAAAAAGAAGGGATTGAAATAACGGTAGTTAATCTCCCGTGGCTTAACAATATAGACGAAAAATGGTTGATGAAATCCATCGGTGATATTAAAAATATCATTTGCTTGGAGAACCACGCCATTTCCGGTGGTCAGTCCGAAGAAGTAACTCGCATAGCATCGGGTGGCTCCAAGGAAATCAGGGTTTATACTATAGGAATTGAAGGTTATGGGACATCAGGGGACGGGGCAGAAATTCTTTCTCATTACGGAATCGATTCATTAAACATTGCCAAAAAGATTAAAAGATGGTTAGGAAAATGAAGATCCTATGTTTAATTCTGGCTAGAGGAGGTTCAATCCGCATCCCGAAGAAAAATATAAAAAAGCTGGGGGGACATCCACTAATTTATTATACGATTCAAGCAGCGAAAAAATCTAGGTACGTAAACAGGATAATTGTCTCTACCGATGACGAGGAAATCGCACGAATTGCAAAAAAATACGGGGCAGAAGTACCATTCTATCGTCCCAAGGAAATATCAAAAGAAGACTCTACTGAACTCGAGGCGTTTGAACACGCATTGAACTGGCTTAAGAATAACGAAGGGTATGTTCCAGACTTGATCGTTAAGCTTTTCCCCACCTCACCATTCAGGACCGCGGAATCGGTAGATAAGGCTATTATGCTGATGATCGCCAATCCGAAGGCCGATTCCGTGCGTTCGGTGAGGCCATGCTCAGAGCACCCATACAAAATGTGGGTTATAAAAAACGACCGTTTGCGTTCGTTCGTTTCATTGGATCAAAAGCCAAGGGAGGCGCACACATTATCTTACCAAGTTTTGCCAAGGGTGTACGTACAGAATGCGGCCATAGACGTGACGAAACCGTCCAACATTTGGAAAAAGAAATCAATAACAGGGACGGAGATAATCCCTTTTGTGATGGATGAAATAGAGTCAATAGACGTAAACACGCCCTTGGATTTCATATTGGCAGAAGAAGTACTCAAAAGAGGGCTTGCACCATGGAAAAAGGAGAAATAGAAGTCAGGAAAGAGATGATAGTCAACAAAAATATCATTAGGGAAGACTTAGAAGCATATGCCAAATACCTCACGGAATACAAAGATTGTATCATATGTGGTTCCCGTGACCATGAACCATGGGCTCGTTATAGTTCGTACAAGGCTGTTAGATGCAAAAAATGCGGGTTGGTGTGGATCAACCCACACCTATCTGAAGAGGGATTGAACAGATATTATAGCGATTATATAGGGATGCGCTCCAAAAATGAGATTAAAACGGGGCAAAGAAAAATTCAGTACCAGATCGACAAAGAGTTCATAGAAAGCTGGATATCTTCCGGTAAAGTTTTAGATGTAGGTTGTGGCGGTGGATTCTTCCTCAACGCTTTAAGCGACTCCTTTGAGAAACATGGTACTGAGATCGATCCAGAGGCGGTAAACTACGCCAGACAAAATTTTCCTTTCGGAGAAAATATTAATCGCGTAAAACTGGAGGAGGTAACCTACCCCAAAGGCTATTTTGACCTTATCGTAATGAGGGGGGTAATTGAGCATTTGCCTGACCCCAAATCAGCAGTTGCAAAAGTTTCTTTTCTGTTAAAAAATGAAGGATATTTTTACATAGCCGCAACGCCAAATGTCAATAGTTTCTGCGCAAACTTGTACCGTGAAAAATGGAATCAGTTCCATCCTATAAGGCATATTTTTTACTTCAGCGCTGATACGATGTCTAAGCTGTGCCTACCCTTCCATCTGAAACTTGTAGGTAGATATTATCCCTATGAGGAGACCCCATATGCGAACTTAGAATACGATCACGAAGAAGTCTTAAAGGCGTGGCAACTGAAAAAACAGGGAAAATTCGATGAAGTCGATCGGAGCTCCTCTTTCTGGGGCAACATGATGAACCTCGTATTCAAGAAAATTGAAACTCGACTTTAATCTAGGCTGAGGCCCTCTTGATTTGGTGCTAACAAATCGTCGATTTTTCAAGCCATTCTGAGCCAGGAAGAGTGCTGAAAGAATAAAATCCCACCATTTGATATTGCTTAAGGGAAAGCATATGATCTTGGCTAAAGACGAAACAATCAGCTACGCTCTGCATAAGATCGAACGCACCGCGAGCGAAATAGGGGGTAAGTTCCCCCACCTTACGGAGGGCGGGCGCTGGGAAACAACCCATGATGGGAGTTGGACAGGCGGGTTCTGGATTGGCCTCCTCTGGCTAGGATATCTAGCAACAAAAGATGAAAAATTTTTTGAGTTGGCCCACAAATGGTTGCTGTTGTTAGGGCAGAGAAAAAACGACAAAATGTTCGATTTGGGTTTTTTATTCTACCCTTCCTTTGTATTGGGCCACAAAATCACACTTGATGAAAATTTAAGGAAAGTCGCACTTGGGGCAGCAGATACCCTTGTTAAACTCTCTCATGCTAAATCGGGCTTCATCTGCCAAGAAATAAGAGGGGGAAAGAAGTTTAGGAGGACCGCCATAGATGTGATGATGGACCTACCATTGCTTTGGTGGGCCCATAGCGAAACTGGTGACGAAAGATACTATGATGCCGCCTACAAACATTCCATCAAAACCCTCAAAAATCTAATTAAAAACAACAGGCCCGAAGTTCACGCCGTAGATCTTGATCCAAAGACCGGTGAAATAGTGCGTAAGTTGACACTTCATGGATATAGCTATGGCTCACGTTGGTCGAGGGGGCATGCGTGGAGCATCTACGGATTTAGCATCGCTTACAATGCAACTAAGGAAAAGATATTTTTAGATACAGCGAAAAAGCTTGCCGATTACTTTATCAAAAATTTACCAGCTGACTTTGTCCCATATTGGGATTTCGATGACTCAAACATCCCGAATGCCCCTAAAGATAGCTCGGCTGCGGCGATAGCTTGTTCCGGGCTGATTACACTGCACAAACTCTACAAAAAGCCGGGGATAAAAGAAATTGCAAATAGGATTTTGGGTTCCCTCTGCACAAACTACATCGCAAAAGAAAACCAAGACGGGATACTGGCGCAGGGGTGTTTCGACTTTCCTAAAAAACTCGGTGTTAACGAAAGTCTGATTTGGGGTGATTTTTATTTTCTAGAAGCTCTGTTAAAAAAAGGAAGATTGCTCGAATAGAAACCTTCGTTGCATTTTGCAACTTTCAATTATTTCGCGCCGCGTTTCTCCCCCGATTCAGCCAAAAAATTGAGAACCATTTTCGCCGCTCGCTCCGCCGACTTGCCGTCAACATGTTCGAACTCCAGCTTGACTATTTTTTTGCGCCCCGCTCTATCCTTAGCGGGATTCTTCAGATATTCGTTGATGGCGCAAACCAATTCCTCTCCACTTCTTACTATTGTAGTTGCCCCATATTCAACTACTGGTCTGTAATGGGTGTAACTGTAACACCTAGTCGAGGAAGCCCAGTAAGGCCTCTGTTTGTAACCATCAAACGCTATGCTTATCACCGGTGTGTCGAAAAAGCTGGCCTCGATTGCCGTTGTTGATGCTGTTTGAATCCAGACATCACTGTATTTGAGAAGACATGCGAGGTCGACCATATCTTCCAAAGTTGCGTCCCATCCTTGGGCGAAATATTTTGCTGGGCGGCCAAATTCCAAGACAATGTTGTCTTTAAACTTAGAATATTCACGAAGATCCTTGGGGCTTGGGCGAACAACCAACTGGCACGGGTAGATGAATTTTCCCTCTTTGATGTTCTTGTTCAATATCTCGATTAGCTCTGGATCAGCGGGCCCAACTTCTACAGACATCGTGCAATAAGTTATCAATTTTTTGTTTGGATCTGCGCCGATCTTTCTAAAAAATTCCTCCTTGGACGGAAGATACTTTCTGAAGTATATGTCGAACTGGATGGGGCCAGTCACCCAAACATCGCCCGGGTGGTAATAGTGGTACTTCACGGCTTCCCCCCTCATTATTTCATTCCACACAATCAACTTGTTCGCAAGGACGGAGTGGTCTCCCTTTGCCGTTAAGTTGTCAAAACCCATTACATAGTAAATCAAAGGTACCTTATTTCGTGCTGCCCTTCTCACGACCGGGTAGAGGTTCGGATAAAAAGGAAATGGAACGATGCACACCCTTGGGTTGTACTTCTCGAAAACTTTCTCATACGCTTGGTCAGGGAAAACCAACATTTCCATCTTTCTCACGATTTTTTTTAAACTCCTACTTTTAGCGAGAGTTTTTGTGGTGATCTCCCTGATAGCAGCGAGTATCTCGGAACTTCTTTGTTTGTAAACTTCAGTTTTAATCCTCGCCGTTTCACAGGAGTCAGGGTCGTACAAAAATTCTTTTGAGAATGCTCTGTACAACATCTCTAACATTCCATATTCATAGTTCCAATTGTTGTTGAACCACCAAAGTTTTTCGACGAGCACATTTTTATCCGTGAATTCCTCGACGAACGCTGAGTCCACAAAAGCAGGGGATAAAATGACTATTTTAATATCCTTGGCGGATTTCAAAACTTTAAGAAAATCTGTTCTGAGCAAATTTCTCGTCGAGTATGTACATGGGGCAGCGATAAATACAGTTTTCATCTCACCACCGTTTTAAACTCATTTATACGCGCTAAAAATTTTGTGCTTCAAAACCTACCTTATAATCTTTCCGACTAAAGCGATCAGCCGTTTCGGTATAGGTACAACCTTGGCGATGAGCCTTAAATCATCTTTTGTTATCGCTTTAGTTGCTAAGATCCACACACAATAAAACAGCAGACTTGGGATTACCACAACGAAAGCTTCAATCCAAGGAGACATCACAAAAACCGATTTCAGTGCGATTATAAGTAACAACATAAGAACGCCACCCCCCAAAGATTTGAATATAGATTTGGCTGGGGCGGGGAATTTAATGATTTTTCCCGAATAGTGAAAAATCAAAATGAAACCAACAAGATATGAAAAGAAAGTCGCCACGGCTGCCCCCTCTATGCCATAAAGGGGGATCAACATTGCATTGCCAAAAAAATTCACAACTGACATGGCGAACATCGTTGTTAAATTAACAATGGATTTACCAACCCCCAACATCGCGGTCAGAAGGAGTTTATAGAGTATGTAAACGACCTGTCCAGCACACAATATGCGGAATGCCATGGCAGCTGCAACGTAATTCGGCCCAAATATAAGGTTAATCACTATTTCTGGGAAAGAAATGAAGACAAGTATTATGGGTAAAATGATGATGAATGAAAACTTTGTCAAAAAATGAAGCGCTTTTTTTAGCGTGTTTTTCTCTCTCTTCGCCCAAATTTCAGATATAATGGGGAAAAGAACCATTGTTAAAGCCGTTGAAAAATACCATAATATCCGCGCCATAGGTTGTGCCGCTTGGTAAAGGCCCGTATCAAACAACCCACGGAACATGGCAATCATTATCGTGTCCATATACCCAATGATTAGTCCAGCAGATCCTGCCGCAACAAGAGGAAGCGCGAAGATGAATAGTTTTTTAGTATTCGCCTTAGTGATCGAGGTTTTTTCACCAGACACCTGAGGATACCTCTCGATAAAAAATGCCCAACTAAAAACGCTTGTGAGCACCGCGGCACTCACATACGCGAATGATACTCCGCTGGTACCGTATCCAAAAAAGCCGACGATTAATACTACCAAAACCAAAACTAGTGAGATGTTGATCGTGTTTACTAAAACGTAGGCGAACATATTTTGTAAACCGTTGAATGCGGATTGAGCTAAAGAAACGAAGATCATGACAAAAAACCATAAGCTCAGGATTTTAAGTGGTATGGATGCTTTCAAAGTTCCAAAAATGGTTATAGCAATGTGGTCAGAAAAAAATAATAACACTGCCAAAATGATGAACCCAGCTACGGATTGGATTAAAGCAACCGAAGCTATGGATGATTTTATTTTTGCATGCTGTTTTTTAAAAGCGAACTCAGGGATGTGTTTTATCAAAGAGCTGTTTAAGCCCAAATCGCGGAAAAGCGTAAAAAAGGACACGACCGTGAAGACTCCAAAAAAAAGACCATATTCCTCAGGGCTCAGCGAGCGTGCCAGAAAGGCACGCATAACGATGGCGATGATTTCCGAAAAGATTAATGCCGTTAAAACAATCGTGCTTCCTTTAGCAAGCCTTTTTGCATAGTTTCCTGAATTGGACACTTGTGTTGTCAAGATATCACGTTTGGCTCCAATTATTACAACCACAGTACCTCTGCTGAAACTTAAAAGATAGCGGGCCCGGTGGGATTTGAACCCACGATTTGCAGCTTAGAAGGCTGCCGCCTTATCCAAGCTAGGCCACGGGCCCAAGCTAATTTCGGTGTGCAACGATTTAATATGTACGATACAAACTTTACACGGCGATTCAATGCAGCGTTTGTTTG
>Ga0172365_10000228_pt1 | contig 35996 bp, 29 predicted proteins | sample LakKivSesite48cm_FD_114535 | JGI IMG/M metagenome (GOLD analysis project Ga0172365, IMG submission 114535) | Sediment microbial communities from Lake Kivu, Rwanda - Sediment site 48cm | ecosystem: Environmental > Aquatic > Freshwater > Lake > Sediment | place: Rwanda: Western Province, Lake...
ACTTCTGTACTGAATCAGGCAACTATTAAAAAATACCAGGTTAACTATATTGACAACTACTCCGACAAGCTTAAGGAGAAATACAGTATACTGGTCAGCCAGTTTTCGCTTAGCGAACAGGAGTATGAATTCTGGCAGAAGGTTCAGAATATCTCCCAGAATGTAGGAGGCCTGTATGATGTTACACCGGTGGCAGTTCCCGGCAATGTGATATGTACCACTGATCCTGAAGAAGTGGTTCTTGGTTATTTCAGCGTTTCGGCGGTGACCCAGAAAAGGCTTTTCATAAAAGATAAATTTATGGGACTACCTGTATTCTATACATATTGTGCGACAGATACAATAACAGGAATGCTCCCTGAGCGGGGACTGAACGTTGATTTCTGGGTGCTTGAGGATTACAGTGATGAGATACCTCCTTTCTGGGTAGTCTCAACATTCAGGGAATGTGCAGATTGTACTACCAAGGGAACAAAAGTACGGCCATTATTCTGGGAATGAAAAAACCGCAGCAGATGAAGCCAGGTATTAAATATCGTAATAAATATATTGTACTGCCCCTGCTGCTTTCAGCATTATGTTTCAGGCTGCCGGCGTCTGAAAATATGTATCTGCATATCGACAGGGATAAATATATTGCCGGTGAATATATCTGGTTCAGTATTTATACGACCGAAAGTGAAACGCAAAAACTTTCACCGGTCAGCAGCATTGCATATGCTGAGCTGATTAATCCATGGAACAAGGCGATTTTACAAAGCCGTTTCAGACTCACCGGAGGGCGGGGAGATGGTGCATTCATGCTGCCGGATACTTTAAGTTCAGGAACATATATTTTAAGGTGTTACACAAACCTTATGAAGAATTCTCTTCCCGGAGGATGCTTTATGCAGGAGATCCAGATATTCAATCCGTTAAGTGGATCAGATTTCCATGTGCGTTCATCTCCGGGAGATAGTAATCCAGGGACATCACTCTCATCTCAGGCATATAAGGAAGATCTTCTGCAGGCAGTTACTGACAGCATTTACAATAGGAGGCAGAAGGTAACACTAGGCATAAAATTGAATAGCATGGACCTTCCCGGGGAGAATGCTGACATTAGCATATCAGTAATCCCTTCAAATCTGGTTCCAGCAGAACCTTTAGAATCTGATAGGGTTATCTCTTCATCAAATTCCGGAAAATTCAGCGCTGAAACCGGCGGGCACTTTCTTTCATTCCTGGTAAGGTATCGGGGAAACGGTAATGCTGATTCGTCGGATTTTCTTTTTATGTCGGTTCAGGGTAAGGTGGCTGAACTCCGCTATGCACAGGCAGACGCTGAAGGCAGATTCACATTCTTTCTGCCTGTTGATGACAGGTTAAGGAATCTTATAATTCAGCCGGAGTATATCTCCGGCAATATGGTATTGGAGATGGAGTCGCCATTCTCCGTTTTAGTGCCTGATAACAAATGCATTAAGACTGAAATGAGCTATAAACTTACGACCCTGTTCTCAGGATTAAGCTTTAATTACCAGGCATCAAGGATATATGGAACAGATATGAAACAATCAATCTTTACCTCAAATGAAAATGAGAAAAGGAGAAGGTTCTACGGTATCCCTGAAATGGAGATTTTACTTGATGATTACATCCGTCTTCCGAACATGCAGGAAGTATTTTTTGAACTGCTGCCGGGGATAATTATCAGGGAGAGAAAGGGGGAGTATGAGATTCAGATCACCAATCCGCTTACCGGGGAATTCTATAAAGAACCTCCGTTGGTGATGATTGATGGTGTAATAATAAACAACCTGTCCGTACTTATTGATTTTGACCCGGGGCTGGTTGAAAAGATTGAGGTTATAAAAACACCCTACCTGATCGGCGATCTTATATTGCACGGAATCGTTAATATTATTACCCGCGATGGAAATTTTAGAAATCAGGAAGAAAATGATTATGCTGTTGTATTGCCATACAGGGTAGTTGAACGACCACCGGTTTTCACATCACCCGATTACTCTGATGAAGTGAAAAAATCATCAAGAACACCTGACCTGAGAAACACATTGTACTGGAACCCGTCGGTCAGGACAAACTCAAGGGGAGAGGCTGAAGCTGAATTCTGGACATCAGATCTCCCTGGCGATTATACTATTAATATTAATGGTATATCGGAGTCAGGCAAAAAGATATCCTGGAGAAAGTCATTCGTTGTCAGGTAGCAAACAGAAGTTCAATTGAACATTACCTGAACGTCAGTTTCTTTTTATCTTAAAGAATTTCAGCAGCATATTCTGGCATTCATTTCCGAGTATTCCTGAAATCACTTTTGTCTTCGGATGCAGCAACTGTCCTTTAACCAGAGTGTAACCTTTTTTCGGGTCCGAAGCACCAAAGACCAGTCCTGAAAGCTGGCTCCAGCCTATGGCGCCGGCACACATTGCACACGGCTCCAGCGTTACATATATTGTACACCCTGTAAGATATTTCCCTCCCATCCAGTTTGCTGCAGAAGTTATAGCCTGCATCTCGGCGTGGGCTGTGGGATCATTAAGCGTTTCTGTCAGATTATGGGCACGGGCTATTATCAGGTCTTTGCATACTACCACCGCTCCGACAGGTATCTCCTGTTTATCCGAGGCTTTACGGGCTTCTTCAAGAGCAGCCTTCATGTATATCTCGTGCCTGTTTACTGACATAACAACAAAAATAGTTTATTTTTGCTGAATTAATTTTCAGGAAATGTACCGGACACATACATGCGGAGAGCTTTCAATAAAAGATGCTGGCAAAGAGGTCATCCTGTGCGGATGGGTTCAGAAATCAAGGGATCTGGGCGGAATGACATTCGTTGATCTCCGCGACCGATATGGTATCACTCAGCTGGTTTTTAATATGGAAACAAACCGGGAAATTTGCGAACAGGCAAGGAAACTGGGACGTGAGTTTGTTATCCAGGCACAGGGGAAAGTAAGGGAGAGAAGCAATAAGAACCTTAAGATCCCAACCGGTGAAATTGAGATTGAAACAGCCAGCATCAGTGTGATAAACAGAAGCGAGCTTCCCCCGTTCACTATCGAGGATGAATCAGATGGAGGGGAAGAGCTCAGAATGAAATACCGGTATCTTGACCTGCGAAGAAACCCCGTGAAGAACAACATAATCCTTCGTCACAGGGTTGCCCGTGAAGTGAGAAAATACATGGATTCCATAGGGTTTATTGAGATTGAAACGCCGGCGCTTATAAAATCCACTCCCGAAGGTGCGCGCGACTTTGTTGTGCCAAGCAGGCTGCAGCCGGGGACATTTTATGCCCTTCCCCAGTCGCCCCAGACGCTGAAGCAACTACTTATGGTAGCGGGGTTTGACAGGTATTTCCAGCTTGTGAAATGCTTCCGTGATGAGGATCTCAGGGCTGACAGGCAGCCGGAGTTCTCTCAGATCGACTGCGAAATGTCGTTTGTGGAAAGAGACGATATACTTGACACATTCGAAGGACTTGCCAAATATCTTTTCAGACAGATAAAGGACCTCGATATAAGGGATCCGTTCCCTAAGATCCCTTACAGAGAAGCAATGGATAACTACGGCTCAGACAAGCCCGATATCCGTTTTGAAATGAAATTCACCGACCTGACACAACTTGCAAAAGGACATGGTTTCCAGGTATTTGATAATGCTGAATATATAGCAGGTATCGTTGCTCCCGGCTGTTCGGAGTACTCGAGGAAACAGCTTGATGAACTTACGGAGTTTGTCAGGAAGCCGCAGATTGGCGCAAAAGGGCTCGTTTATCTTAAATACGGGACCGACGGCACTCTCAAATCATCGGCCGACAAATTCTATTCTACAGAAAATTTGTCTCAATGGACTAAGGCTATGAATGCCGGGAAAGGCGACCTTATACTTATTCTTGCCGGTGAAAAGAAAAAAACTCAAACAGCTCTTTCTGAACTGAGGCTTGAAATGGGCAGCCGGCTGGGTTTAAGAAGAAAAGATGTTTACCGTCCTCTCTGGGTTGTGGACTTTCCGCTTCTCGAATGGGATGAAGAGGAAAAAAGATATTTTGCAATGCATCATCCATTCACTTCGCCCAAGCCTGAAGATTTGCACCTTATGGAGACCGATCCTGGCAATGTACGGGCAAATGCGTATGACCTGGTCATTAACGGTGTGGAGATCGGAGGAGGATCGGTAAGGATCCATGATGCGTCAGTTCAGCAGCTCATGTTCAAAGTACTGGGATTCGCCAAAGAAGAAGCTGATGAACAGTTCGGGTTCCTGATGAATGCTTTCAGATTTGGTGCACCTCCGCACGGAGGGATCGCTTTTGGTTTCGACAGGTGGGTGGCAATGTTCGGAGGACAGGACTCTATCCGCGACTTCATCGCATTCCCTAAAAACAACTCCGGCAGGGATGTAATGCTTGACACACCAGCGAAGATCTCAGAAAAACAACTGAAGGAACTGCAGATCAGTCTGGAAAAGAAGAAAGACGACTGATGAAATTTACCGGCGCTATTTAATGGTAGTGATGAGGATTACACCGTTAGCAGCCCTGACACCGTATATTGCAGCAGATGCTCCCTTGAGAATTTCAATTGACCTGACAACCTGCGGCTGAATATTATCAATTGTACTCACCTGTACCCCGTCAACAACAAATAAAGGCTGTGTCCCGGAGTTCATCGAGCCTATACCCTGTATCTTTATTGAATTGCCCTGGACCTGAACACCGGCAACTTCACCACGGATCATTTCATATATATCAGTATATGAGGCATACTTGCTGTTTGTACCATCTATCTTTCCTACATTTGTTGTAAGATCCTTCTTTTTGATATTACCATATCCGATATTAACTATTTCATTTTCGGCAGGAACATTACCTGCGGAAACAGCTGCGGGAGGTGGGACAGGGATAACAAAATCAATCTTAGTCCGTCGTTTAATCTCTTCTTCTTTTACACCTGTGGCAATTGTAAATACACCGATCTTTACAGCCGAATCTGTAACCCTTACCTTATAGAAGCCCTGGGCATCAGTTACATAATCGGTCTTTTTATCGTCAATGATGATTATGGCATTCTGAACAGGTATCTGCCTGTAATCAAATACTTGTCCGGTGATAGTGATTTTTTTGCTCTTCTTCTGACCAGACACACTTACCCCGGCAAGTATCAGAACGAGTACAATTAAAATTGATTTGCTTTTCATCTTTCAAGATTTATTATTACCCGTGATCTCGTTTGTATCGGAATACCATAACAAAGATAATAGTAAAATATCTTTTTCTAATTATCAATAACGGTGCCAATAAGTGTCGCGGAAGTACATTTCTCGATTTTAACCCTGACATAATCGCCGGGCTTAATATTCTTTTTCGGAAAGACAGCGATCTTGTTCTGGGAAGTTCGCCCCGAGAGAAAATCAGGTGATCTCTTTGAAACACCCTCAATCAGTACCTCGAAGACCCTGCCGGTATCTTCTCTTTTTGATTTTGCGGAGAGCTTGTTCTGCAGAGCAATGATCTCATTGAGTCTTTGTGTCTTAATTTCATCAGGAACATTGTCATTAAGTTTTCTGGAGGCCCTGGTCCCAGGTCTTTCACTGTATTTGAACATATAAGCAAAGTCAAATCCTGCCCACTCCATAAGCGATAGCGAGGCCTTGTGATCTTCATCTGTTTCAGTGCAGAATCCCGCAATCATATCGGTTGAAATCGCGCAGCCGGGAAGTATGTCACGGATAGCCTTTATCTTTTCAATATACCATTCCCGTGTATATCCGCGGTTCATCAGCTTCAGTATCCGGGAGCTGCCGCTTTGAGCCGGAAGATGAATATGTTTGCAGATGTTATCATAACGCGACATTGTCAATAGCAGGTCATCCGACATGTCCTTGGGATGTGAGGTGGAGAACCTGACTCTCAGCAACGGACTTATCAGTGCAACTTGCTCCAGGAGCTGGTGGAAACCGGTTTTACTGTTCTGATCATTCCAGCTGTACGAATCCACATTCTGTCCCAGGAGGGTCACTTCCCTGTAACCTGCTGCAACAAGATCTTTAACTTCAGTGATTATTGATCCTGGATTACGGCTTCTCTCTGCTCCCCTTACATAAGGCACCACGCAGTATGAACACATGTTGTTGCATCCTCTCATTATTGATACAAATGCCGAGATGCCGTTGCTGACAGTCCTTACAGGTGAGATATCAGCATAAGTCTCTTCCCTCGAAAGCAGAATATTAACAGCCTTATGCCCTGAGGCTGCTTCATCAACGAGGCGGGGCAGGTCACGGTAAGCATCAGGGCCAACGACCATGTCTACAAGCTGTTCTGTTTCAAGTACTTTCTCCTTGAGTCTTTCAGCCATGCATCCTATGAGTCCCACAACCAATTCCCTGTTCTTCCTTTTAATATGACTAATTGCTTTGAGCCTGTTCCAGATCCGCTGTTCGGCATTCTCACGGATTGAACAGGTGTTGACCAGGATCAGGGAGGCACTGTTTATATCACTGGTAATACGAAATCCCTTTTCAGTAAGGATTGATGCAACAACCTCACTGTCAGCAACATTCATCTGACAGCCGTAAGTCTCTATATAGAGTTTCTTTTTCATAAAACCCACCCCCAACCCCTCCGGGGAGGGGACCTTAAGCTACCTGTTGCCCATCGCCTTTCTATTAATGCACAAAAGTATAAACATTGGTTGATGTATTAAAGAAATATTTAATTTTGCATCGGAATAATAAAACGTGTTATATGTCAGGTCACAATAAATGGTCTACAATCAAAAGAAAAAAAGGGGCTGCAGATGCCAAGAGAGGTAAGATCTTCACCAAGATCATCAAGGAGATAATAATAGCTGCAAGGGAAGGAGGAGGAGATCCCGACTCGAATGCAAGACTGAGGCTCGCCATTCAGAATGCAAAAGGAGCAAATATGCCCAAGGATAACATTGAAAGGGCAATCAAAAAAGCTACCGGGGCAGAAGCTGAAAGCTTTATAGAAACATCATTTGAAGGTTACGGACCTTACGGCATAGCAGTTTATGCCGATGCACTAACTGATAATAACAACAGGACGGTTGCCGCTGTAAGGTCAGCATTTAACAAGCATGGAGGCAGCCTCGGAACGAAAGGTTCTCTCAGTTTTCTTTTCAATACCAAGGGGACATTTACATTTAATAGTGAAGGCCTCAATCTTGAAGAACTCGAACTGGGAATGATTGATGCAGGAGCTGAAGATTTTGAGGTAGATGGTGATATGATAACTGTGACCTGCGCCAAGGAAGATTTCGGTAGCGTTTCAAAAAAGCTTGGTGAGATGGGAATAGAACCTGAAGAATCAGGTCTTAAAAGGATCCCGAATGACACAAAGAAACTGGATGTCGAGTCAGCCAAGAAAGTATTGAGATTTGTTGAAGTTCTTGAAGATGATGACGATATCCAGTACGTATATCATAATCTTGAAATGACTGACGAACTGGCATCAGCCCTTGAATAGGCTATCGGCAAAATGAAAAAGGCATTTGTTTTTCTGGCATTCGTTTCAGTTATAGTTTCGTGCAACAGGGAAACAGATGATTTTATCTGGGAAAAATCATACGGGGAAGGCTCAGCTTTCTATATAAATTCATTATCTGATTCAGGAGTTGTAAGCTGCGGAACTGTTAATGACTCACCTTATATTCTGAAGCTCGACAAGGATAAGAAAACAGAATTTGAGTACTTTTCACCGCATAAGGGTTCATTCAGCTCAGTCTGGTTCGCAAATGGTTCACGTTATGTGGCGGGCGGGGCGAGCGATGGGAAGATGCTTCTCTCGTGCATTGGTGAAAAAGGAAACCTGATCTGGGATACCTTAATAACAGCCAGCTTCAAAATACGTACAACAGGAATCGTTTCCACAGTATCGGGCAGCCTGACAGCGGCCGGTACCGCAAGTTCGGATTCAGTGGAATCAGGCACAAGCGGGATCCTGTTTGTCAGATTCAATATTGAAGGTGTAATATCGGAAAAGAAAGAAACAGCTGAGTCGAATTTCGTGGCAGCAGGAAGGATCACAACCGACGGCAGCGGAAATATACTGATCCCTCTTACACGAAAAAAATTATACAACGAATCTCAGTCAAGCATAGCGAAATATTCAGGCGAACTGAACAGGCTGTGGGAGACAGAACTATACAACAATACTAATTTTGGTGCTTCGGGAAGCAGTGCTCTTGCCGATGAAGCCGGAAACGTCTTTGTAACGGGAAGCACAGAGCTATCTTCTGCAGACAGCGTGCTGAACAATTCATTCCTAGCTGCAATATCTTCGTCAGGAACAGTACTCTGGAAGAAATATCTTGAAAAAACAAATTCAGGCGCTGCAGTCATTTTTGATACAGACGGATTGCTGATGGTCCTTAATACCAATTGTTTCATAGTCAGTAAGGCTGAACCGGAAAATGGTGCTGATGCTGGAACCATAAAGATGTTCCAGGTCTGCAATTCGAAAACAACAGATGCTTTTGGCAAAGATATTGATCTGTATTATGACGGGAATATAATTGTTGCCGGATCAAAAGGAGGAAATTATTACCTGGCACTCGAATCATACCTGCAATGAATCTGCATAGTATAATAAGGGAAATGGTAATAGGCACGGCTGCACTTTTTATCGCAGGCCTGTGCAATGCCCAGGCTTTTATTAAAACAACAGACCTGTTTAAAAGACCTGAACATTCTGCCGGTAACCTGCTAATAAACCAGGATATGGCCATCGATACCCTGCTGAGCCGGTATATACTGGTGTCAAAGAAAAACAGGACTATTGAGGGAAGTCAGGGTATGGAAGGTTTCAGGATACAGATCTATTACAGCTCCGTAAGGCAGGCCCGTGAGGAATCGGCTAAAGCACGGGCAGAATTCATAGCAAAATTCCCCGATATTGTTTCATATGCACAGTACCAGGAACCCGGATATTTTATGGTAAGAGCCGGTAACTTCAGAACCAGGATCGAAGGACATAAAGATCTTGTTATGGTACGAAAGGAATTTCCAAATGCATACCTCGTTCCTGCTATAATTAATTTCCCTGATCTGCAATAACCATGAGCGAACCTGTAAAACATGAATGCGGCATAGCGATGCTCAGATTGCTTAAGCCGTTGGATTACTATGCCAGGAAATACGGCTCCTGGGATTACGGCCTCCAGAAAATGTACCTAATGATGGAAAAGCAGCACAACAGGGGCCAGGACGGTGCCGGTATTGCAGGTATAAAGCTTGGTGTGGAACCCGGTAACAGGTTTATTTACAGGCAGAGATCGAACCAGCCTGATTCAATAAATGAAATATTTGACCTTATATACCGTGATATCAAAAGAGCCGCTGAAAGTAAAAATATTCCATTTTCGTGCGACATTTACCTCGGCCACCTGCGGTACGGTACTTACGGGAATTATAATATAGACAGCGTTCATCCGGTAAGCCGTGAGAATAATTGGAAATCAAGAAACCTGGTCCTTGCCGGTAACTTTAACCTTACAAACGTAAGTGAAGTTTTTTCCAGCCTGATTGATCTCGGACAAAATCCGGTTGATTTTTCAGATACTGTAACCATACTCGAGAATGTCGGCCACAGACTCGATGAGGAAAATGAAAGATTGTTCAGGTATTTCAAGGAAAAGGGATACTCCAAAAAAGATATTTCCCCGCTTATTGAGAAAAACCTGGATCTTGTTACAATACTCTCGAAAGCCAGCCGCAACTGGGATGGGGGATATGTAATGGCAGGAATGGTGGGACATGGCGACGGGTTTGTCATGCGCGATCCTGCCGGTATCAGGCCGGCGTTCTATTATATTGATGATGAGGTGGTTGTTGCTGCTTCTGAGCGGCCGGTAATCCAGACAGTTTTTAACATCAGAACAGAAAAGGTCATTGAGCTTCCCCCTGCACATTCCCTTATAATTAAATCAAACGGAGAGACCTCAGTTCAGCGTATAAGGGACGAGGTGGAACATCATAAATGTTCTTTTGAACGAATTTATTTTTCAAGGGGAACCGACAAGGAGATATACAGGGAAAGGAAGAAGCTTGGAGAACTGCTTACACAGCCTGTGCTTAACGCTGTTAACTTCGACCTTGATAATACTGTCTTTTCATATATCCCCAACACAGCCGAAAGCGCCTTTTACGGACTCATAAAGGGTGTGGAGAACTACCTTAACCATGTCAAGGTTGATACTATTTCAGCCGGCGGTAAAACACTGACGAAAGATGAAATTGAAAAGATCATCAACCGGCGGCCGCGTGTCGAAAAGATAGCTGTCAAGGATGCTAAGCTAAGAACATTCATAACTGCCGACAAGGGAAGGGATGACCTTGTCGGACATATCTATGATGTTACTTATGGTGTTATAAGAAGAGGAATTGATAACCTGGTGGTCATCGATGATTCGATCGTCAGGGGGACAACGCTAAAGAAAAGTATCATCAGGATACTCGACCGTCTTGATCCGAAAATGATAGTCGTGGTTTCTTCCTCGCCTCAGCTCAGGTACCCTGACTGCTATGGCATCGACATGGCAAAACTGTCGGATTTCATTGCTTTCAGAGCAGCTGTTGAGCTGCTTAATGAGACAAAAAGATCCTCAGTTATCAGTAAAGTGTATGAAGAAGCGCTTGCTGAAAATCAAAAGCCGACTGAAGAGATAAGGAATATAGTCAGGGAAATATACAAGCCGTTTTGTCCTGAAGAAATATCTGCAAAAATTGCATCAATGCTGAAGAACGATACTATAAATGCAGAGGTTAAGGTTGTATACCAGTCAATTGAAGGGCTCCATGAAGCCTGTCCCGGCCATACCGGCGACTGGTATTTTACCGGTAATTATCCTACTCCCGGCGGTAACAGGGTCGCTAACCAGTCATTCATTAACTTTTATGAAGGGAAGAACATCAGGTCTTACTGATTATCGTGAGAGAACCACCTGATCATAAAATCATGCTTGTATGATGAGAGGTGCCTGTTTATCTTTTCAACATAAATATCCCGGAGTGTTATCATAATGCCTGTCTCCTCAACATTCCCGAAATGGTGGTTTATGAAAGTACCGAAAGTTCTCATTGTCGGGGAGAGGTTCATATATGCGTTGATCAGCGGCGGTATGTTTTCGCCAAGCTTTCTCACTTCGGCTGACAATATCTTATAATTCTCCTTATATCGCTTGCCGGTAAACAGTTTTTTCATTTCATCCTCATGGAGGTCAATCTGAGCAGGCTCTATCGGCACCACCATGTTGTCGGGATCATAAAAGTGCTTTTTCAGGAAATAAAGGATCATATTCCTTGCATTACTGTTAAAATGGGAATACATTGTTACTTTTCCGAAAAGGTATTTAAGGTGATGATTATCAAGTATTAATGCACCCAGGCCGTCCCACAGGTTATCAAGCGCAAAAAGGCTTTTTCGTCCCATAGCCTTCGACTGGTAATCGGGATGAACAAAAGAACGTCCAAGCTCCATCATATGGGGATAATACTTTGTAAGGAACTTTTCGGAAAACTTAAAATATGCTGAAGAGGCAAGTTTTGTGATATCGCACAGAACACATCCTTTGGGAGGGAAATAAAACCGGTACCCGCCTACAACCTCCCTGTTTTCGGGGTCCCAGACTATAAGCTGCCTCTGTGGGTCCTCCCTGGCTGTATCAAAGTCATCAATATCCAGCGGTTTCCCTGTTCCTCCCCCGGCATGACGGAATGTTATTTCTCTGACTCTTCCCACCTCCTGCATCAGGACAGGCGAGTCATTGTTGCTGAAAATATATACCTCGTTATCGCTGTAGTTCGTTTTTCGGAGGAAGCGGTCTTTTGTAAGTTCGGCTATTATCTGGTCGATCGGAAGCTGTGGTGCAACGGGTTCCATATATCCTGGTTATCTGGGATCTCTTCGAATATAATTTTCAAAAAGTCGGATGCAATTTAGTCTTTTTTTTATTCCTGCAATTCAGACAATCATTGATTCAAGTTCATAGGATCTTTCTTTTACCCACGCGGCCCATTCAACCGGCGATCTCGAACTGTCAAATGTCTGCCATGGTAAAGGTTTACCAAAAACGAGCGAGATGCTCTTGCCTTTCTGACTGAACATCTCATCGGGAAGATACAGCATTTCAATATTTACCTTGATCCCCAGCGAAGTCCTGAGGTTAGCCAGATTGTAGAAGAAGTTTGAGTTCCTGCCCGAGAAAAATGCAGGAACAATGTCTCTCTTGTGTTGTACGGCCTTGGATATGAAGCTTTTATGCCATTTAAGATCACAGATGGTTCTTTTTTTCTTGCGTGAACAGAGGCCTGCAGGAAAATAGAGGATCTGCATTTCAGATGCGTATGCCTCCTCGAGTGACCTTATTGCTTCTTTTGCCTGTCCGCCATGCTTGTTTACAGGAAGAAAAATACCAGTCAGATTCTCAAGGTTCATAAGAATGTCGTTGACAGGGAACCTGATTTCCCTGTAATACTTTGACAACTCATTGATAAAAACCATTCCATCCATGCCGCCGAGAGGGTGGTTGGAGACAAATATATATCTGCCCTCACAGGGGAGGTTTTCCTTTCCGTAAACCTGGTATTGTATTTTGAAAAAGTCAAGTGCTGCAGCAATGAATTCTGCATCACGTAAATGACCGTAGTTTCTCAGAAGTTCATTTATCTCATCCTGGTGAATTATCCTTTTGAGGTAATTAACAACAAATGAAGGTACGGCTTTTGCCAGTGAGGGATTCTTTGATCTGAGAACCTGGTCAACATCAATCTGCAGAGGGATTTTTCTTTCACCGGACAATTCCATACGGGGTTCTGACTTTTGAGAAGCAAATTTAAGAGTTTTTAAATCACGTACTCATCCCCCAACCCCCTTCCCTGGTGAACCAAGAAAGGGGGCTAGTATTTTGTAAATCACGACTTTCCCTCTCTTTGCTTCAGCAGAGAGGGGGATCAGAGGCGTGAGTACATGAAATAAAAAAGGTGGGTAAATGCCTATCCATAAAGGAAAGTTATCAACAGCAAAATAAAAAAGTGGAGTAAAGTGGGGGTAAGTGGATATTTTTTACTTACTTTACTGTTTTAATGTCAGTAAAGGGTTTTTATGGCCACATTTATTGGTGATTACACGTGCAAGGTGGATGTCAAGGGAAGGATAATCCTTCCAATGACATTCAAGAAGCAGATGCCTGCTGATGAACGTGACCATTTTGTTGTGCGTAAGGACATTTTCGAAAACTGCCTGGTGCTATATTCGCTGGAGGACTGGAACAGGCAGCTGGTTAAGATCCGGAAGAAAATGAACCCTTACAACCGCGAGCACAACATGTTCCTGAGGAATTTCTTCAAAGGCACAGCTGAATTAATTCTTGACAGCAATAACCGCCTGCTCATACCCAAAAGGCTTCTTGACATAATCGGAGCTAAAAGGGATGTTGTGCTGGCCGGGCAGGATGGAAGAATTGAGATTTGGGCATCAGATGTTTATGAGAAGCTGGATATGCCTGCCGAAGATTTTGCAAGGCTTGCTGAAAAGCTTATGGGTGGAACTGTTAATGAGCCTGATGAATAATGGCCTATCATGTACCCGCACTGCTTGATCAGAGTATCGAGGGACTTAATATCAGGCCCGACGGAGTTTATGTCGATATAACCTTCGGCGGAGGGGGTCATTCAGGAGAAATACTTAAACGGCTTGACAGCGGGAAGCTGATCGCATTTGACCAGGATGAAGATGTTCTGGCAAATGTTCCGGATGATCCAAGACTGATATTCCTTAACCAGAACTTCCGGTATCTTAAAAACAATCTTGTTTACAACGGCATAAAATCAATTGACGGACTAATAGGCGATCTCGGAGTATCATTCCATCAGTTTGACGAACCGTCGCGCGGATTCACCTTCAGGCATGAATCCCCGCTGGATATGAGAATGAACAGAAGCAGTAAAACCAATGCTGCCGATCTTATAAACAGCCTTGATGAATCAGAGCTTGCCGATATATTTTACAGGTATGGCGAACTGACAGGATCACGGGCTATTGCAAAAGCAATTTTAAGCACCAGGAAGATCAGAAAGATATCCACAACAGGCGACCTTCTTTTTGCTGTAAAGAAATTTGCCCCGGTGAAGCAAGAAAATAAATTCTATGCAAAGCTCTTTCAGGCGCTGCGAATCTCGGTAAACCATGAGATTGATTACCTGAAAGAGATGCTCCTGCAGGCACTCGAAATGCTCAATAGCCGCGGAAGACTGGTTGTAATAACCTATCACTCCCTTGAAGACCGTATTGTAAAAAATTTTTTCAGGACCGGGAACTTTGAAGGCACTGAGAGGAAGGATTTCTACGGCAATCCTGAAACGCCTTTTAAGGTGGTAACTAAGAAAGGAATAACACCTGGTGCTGAGGAGATATCATCTAACAGCCGTGCAAGAAGCGCGAAGTTGAGAATAGCTGAAAAGATCTGAGGGATGACAGAAAAAGGCGATAAAAAGAAAAAAGCAAATACAGGGAGTTTCATTAAGGAGCTTCTCAGCGGAAGCATGATTACCGAAAAGATCATCCTGAAGAATCTCTGGTATATCCTCCTTGTCACCCTACTGTCGGCTGTTTACATAGGCAGCCGGTTTCATGCTGAAAAAATTACAAGGGAAACGGCAAAGCTGCAGAAAGAGGTGCGTGAGCTGAGAGCCGAATCACTCTCCACTTCAGCAAACCTCATGTTCATCAGCAGACAGTCAGAAGTACAGAAGCTTATCAGGGAGAGAGGTCTAAAACTGGAGGAACTGAAAACGCCACCATATAAGTTGCTGGTTGAAAAATAACAGGTTATGGCAGTGAGGGACGATATAGTTATGAGAAGCGGCATAGTGTATTTTACACTTGTGGTGGTGGCACTTGCTATCATTGTCAGGATACTTATTCTTCAGTTTTTCCAGCATGGGAAATGGTCAGCCATGAGTGAGAAATATGTCTATAAGAAAGCTGAGGCTCCGGCCAACAGGGGAGATATCCTTGCTCACGACGGACGGTTGCTGGCAAGCTCAGTTCCTTACTATACTATCTACATGGACACCAGGAGCACCGGGATGACGGCACAAACCTGGTCTAAAGGTATTGCCGGACTCTCCTCGGGTCTTTCAAGAATACTCGGCGAGAGATCGCCCTCAGGCTGGAAGTCAGTGATCAGCGAGGCAAGAAAAAGAGGCGACCGGTATTTCCTTATCAAACGCCGCGTCGACTATGAAACACTTCAGAAACTGAGAGAGCTTCCTATCTTCAGGGAAGGTCAGTTTAAGGGAGGCATGGTCGCCCAGGCTGAAAGCCGGAGAATACTTCCGAACAACGAACTTGCTGCACGCACTATCGGATATCTAAGTCTTGACGATGAAGGAACTGTTGTCGGCATTGAAGGATCTTTCAACAGGGAACTTGCCGGGAAAAACGGGGTTGTGATAAAACAACGGCTCACAGGAGGAGACTGGATCACCGTCGATGGTGCAGGCAGTGTGGATTCAAAAGACGGGAACGATATTGTAACAACATTAGACATTGATCTTCAGGATGTTGCAACATCAGCGCTTAGGAAACAGCTCGAAAAACATAATGCTCACCATGGCTGCGCCATCGTCATGGAGGTCGCAACAGGAGACATAAGGGCAATAGCTAACCTGGAGCAGGGCGACGATGGCAGGTTCCATGAATCATATAATTATGCCATAGGCGAAAGCACTGAACCTGGCTCCACTTTCAAGCTGCCCTCCCTTATGGCAGCCCTTGAGGATGGGGTGGTTGATACAGGTGATATAGTCGATACCGGAAACGGAACAGTAAAGTTTTACAACAAAATTATAAGGGATACTAAGGAAGAAGGCTACGGAAAAATTACTGTCAAGGAGGTGTTTGAGAAATCATCCAATGTAGGCACTTCAAAGATCATTACAGAACATTATAAGAACAATCCAAAAGCTTTTGTTGACCGGCTCTATGCCATGAAGCTCAACGAGAAGCTCGATATCCAGCTTAATGGCGAAGGAGAACCTCTTATCCGTTACCCCGGAGATAAACTATGGTCAGGATTGTCACTTCCTATGATGTCGCATGGTTATGAGGTTCAGATGACGCCGTTGCAGATTCTTACATTCTATAATGCTGTGGCAAACAACGGAAGAATGGTAAAGCCCAGGTTTGTTACAGCAATGCTCAGGAACGGTACAGTAATAAAACGATATAACACTGATGTGATCATCAATTCCATTGCATCGCGGTCAACAATCAGGAAAGCCAGGAAAATGATGGAAGGCGTTGTGGATCACGGGACGGCAACAAATCTCAAGAACTCAAATTATAAAATAGCGGGGAAAACCGGGACGGCCCAGATCGCCAGGGGTAAAACAGGCTACAGGTCGGGTTCGGCTATATCCTACCAGGCTTCTTTTGTCGGGTACTTTCCTGCTGAAAACCCGCTCTATTCATGCATAGTGGTAGTCAGCGCCCCTTCTAATGGCGTCTATTACGGCAACCTGGTTGCAGGATCAGTGTTCAGGGAGATATCAGACAAGATATATGCAACAAATTTCTTCAGGGATTACAATGCACAAGCAAATGGTGCTGATGTTTTACCCGCACCGGAGGCAGGCAACGGATACAGGAAAGATATCAATGAGGTGCTGAGCCGACTGGATGTACGCCTCAGGAAAACATCCGGCGACGAGTGGGTAGCTACAAGGGAGAGAGGCGACACTGTCAGGCTTGTAGGAGTTAAGGTAACAAAAGGTCTTGTCCCGGATGTACGCGGGATGAGCCTGAGGGATGCAGTTTACCTGATCGAGAACTCGGGGTACAGGGTGAGGTACAGTGGCAAAGGGAAGGTTATAAGGCAGTCTCCCGACCATGGAGCCAGATATATTGAGGGTCAGGTAGTATCTCTCGAAATGAATATGTGATATGATGGAGCTGGGAAAAATACTGGATGGAATCAGCACGGCTAAGGTGCAGGGCAATCAGGGAATCATGATAGCTGATATTGTTTTTGATTCGAGGAATGTAAAAAAAGATACATTGTTCGTTGCTGTCAGGGGATCAAAAACCGATGGCCATGATTATATTAAGACTGCTGTCAGGTCGGGCGCTTCGGCAATAATATGCGAGAAGCTTCCTGATGATCTGTCAGAAAAAGTATGCTGGATCACTACATCCGATTCAGCCAGGGCGCTGGGTATCGCTGCATCAAATTTCTATAACAGGCCCTCATCTTCAATGACACTCGTTGGTGTTACAGGCACTAACGGCAAGACAACAATAGCAACACTTCTGTACAGGATGTTCACTGGACTCGGACATAAGTGCGGTCTTTTTTCCACAGTATGCAACTATGTTATAGACAAGAAACTGCCGGCAACCCACACTACTCCTGATCCGCTTCAGCTTAACCGCTTAATGGCTGAAATGAGGGATGCAGGATGTACTTATGCGTTCATGGAAGTAAGCTCACATTCAGCTCACCAGCAGCGGATAGCAGGACTGGAATTCAAGGGAGCCATTTTTACAAACCTGACCCATGATCATCTGGACTATCACCAGACCATCAGCAATTACCTTGCTGCCAAGAAGAGCTGGTTTGACTCACTGCCTGCTGGTGCTTTTGCTATCGTCAACGCTGACGACAAGAACGGGAAAGTAATGCTTCAGAACTGCAAGGCACGTCATTATACCTATTCCATAAGAGGTATGGCAGATTACAGATGCGGAATAATCGAGCAGTCTTTTGAGGGGATGGGACTTAAAATTATGGGCGAGGAAGTGTGGGTCAGGTTCATAGGTGATTACAATGCATCAAATCTTCTGGCCGTCTGCGCAGCCTCTGAGCTTCTCGGGGCTGAACGTAAGGAGGCGCTCAGGATACTCAGTACACTTGCATCTGTTCCGGGCAGGCTTGAGACAATAAGATTGCAGAACGGCATAACCGGGATCGTTGACTATGCTCATACACCCGATGCACTCATGAATGTGATAGGTACTCTGAATAAGATCAGAACAGGATCTGCAAATCTAATTACTGTAGTTGGTGCTGGCGGCGACCGCGACAGGACTAAAAGACCAAAAATGGCTGCAATATCGGCTGAAGGAAGCACGAAGGTCATTCTTACCTCCGACAATCCGCGGACGGAAGATCCTGATAAGATACTTGACGATATGGAAGAGGGTATAACCCCTGATATGAAAACCAGGACACTCAGGATTGCAGACCGGCGCGAAGCGATACGCACTGCAGTAATGATGGCTTCACCGGGGGATGTAATACTTGTTGCCGGGAAAGGGCATGAACCATACCAGGAAATTAACGGAATCAAACACCATTTTGACGACAGGGAGGAACTAAAAAAAGCCCTGTCACAGAAATAAATATTTAAGAAATGCTTTATTATCTGTTCGAATATCTTGATAAACTGAATGTTCCGGGAGCAGGAGTATTTTCATATATCTCATTCCGATCGGCTGCCGCTGTGATAACATCACTTATCATCTCAGTGATGATCGGCAAAAGGATCATTCTTCTGCTTCAGAAAAAACAGGTTGGCGAGGTTGTCAGGAATCTGGGTCTCGAAGGACAATCCCGCAAGGAAGGTACTCCATCAATGGGAGGTATAATTATCCTTGCCTCAATACTTGTGCCGACACTGCTCTTCGCAAGACTCGATAATATCTATGTTCTTCTTATGCTGCTTACCACGCTATGGCTGGGGACAATAGGTTTCATTGACGATTATATCAAAGTGTTTAAGAAGAATAAGGAAGGACTGGCTGCAAAGTTCAAGCTGGCCGGGCAGGTTGGACTGGGCCTGATCGTAGGAATTACTCTCTTCCTGAGTGATGATGTAATTATCCGTGAGAAGGTTAATGTTTCTGACCTGACAGAAACTGAAAAAGCAGCAATAATGGTGCAGGGCGAGTCTCTGCCTCCTGATGGAGAAATCCTTATGGAAAGGAAATCAACAAAGACAACCATACCTTTTGTAAAGAACAACGAATTTGACTATTCATGGCTGGTAGCGTTCATCAGTAAAGAAAACAGGCAGCCATGGACATGGCTTGTATTTGTGGTCATAGCTATATTCATACTTACAGCGGTATCAAACGGTGCGAACCTTACCGACGGCCTCGATGGACTGGCGACAGGAACCTCAGCCATAGCAGGTGTAGCCCTGGCTGTGCTAGCCTATGTATCAAGTAATATTATCTATGCCGATTACCTGAACATTATGTTCATCCCGGGTACAGGAGAGCTTGTGATATTTGCCGCTGCATTTACAGGAGCCACCATCGGGTTTCTCTGGTATAATTCATATCCCGCTCAGGTGTTCATGGGAGATACAGGAAGCCTGGCGCTGGGTGGCATAATAGCTGTCTTTGCAATTGTTATCAGGAAGGAACTTCTGATACCGATACTCTGCGGTATATTCCTGATGGAAAACCTGTCCGTGGTATTGCAGGTAGCATGGTTCAGGCATACAAGGAAGAAATACGGCACCGGCAGGAGAATCTTCCTGATGGCGCCGCTTCATCATCATTACCAGAAAAAAGGATACCCGGAACCAAAAATTGTAACAAGGTTCTGGATAATAGGACTTATACTGGCAGTTATCAGCATAGTAACACTGAAGATCAGATAGTTAAATGAAGAAGATTGTAATACTTGGAGCGGGGGAGAGCGGGGCAGGCTCAGCTGTGCTTGCACTGAAGGAAGGATTTGATGTCTTTGTCTCTGACAGCGGCACAATAAAGGACAAATACCGTGAGCTTCTTGATAAACGCAATATAAGGTGGGAACAGGGTAAACACTCTGAAGATGAGATACTTGAAGCCTTCGAGGTTATTAAAAGTCCCGGTATTAAGGAAGATGCCCCGATTATGAAGAAAGTACGGGACAGAGGTATACCAGTGATCTCTGAAATAGAATTTGCAGGAAGGTATTGCAAAGGATTAAAGATATGTGTTACCGGAAGCAACGGCAAGACAACAGTCACGAACCTGATCTATCATATCCTTCAAAAAGCAGGAAAGAATGCTGCAATGACGGGAAACGTGGGCAGCAGCTTTGCCATGGCTGTGGCAGAAGGGCCTCACGATTATTATGTTATTGAGCTCAGCAGCTTCCAGCTTGACGGGATGTACAGGTTCAAAGCCGACATCGCAGTCCTTATGAATATCACACCTGATCATCTCGACAGGTATGATCATAAACTTCAGAATTACATCGACTCAAAATTCAGAATAACACAAAACCAGACTGAGTCAGACTTCCTTATTTACTGGGCTGATGATCCGGTCATTAAATCTGAACTTGCAAAGAAAAGATACGGTATGACCCTCCTTCCGTTCTCCGACACCTCAAAGGAGGGGATGGCTGCATATGTTGAAGACAACCAGCTGATAATTGATTACCAACATAAAACTAACCTTATGACTATTCATGAAATGGCGTTGAAGGGCCGTCATAACACCTACAACTCGATGGCAGCAGCTATTGCAGGCAAAGTGCTTAATATCCGTAAGGCTGCTATAAGACAGAGTCTTGCTGATTTTCAGGGAGTTGAACACCGTCTCGAGCCGGTTATCAAGGTGAGCGGTATCAGCTTTATCAATGATTCAAAGGCAACAAACGTGAACTCCACTTGGTATGCCCTTGAATGTATGGAAACTAAAGTCGTATGGATTGTAGGGGGTGTAGATAAGGGAAACGACTATTCTGAGCTCTTCTCTGTGGTAAAACAGAAGGTCAGGGCAATCGTATGTCTTGGAAAGGATAACAGCAAGATAATTGCAGCCTTCAAGGATATGGTGCCAACAATAGTTGAAACAGCATCAATGGATGAGGCCGTAAGGTCAGGCTATTACCTTGCCCGTAAGGGAGAGACTGTACTGCTCTCGCCTGCATGTGCAAGCTTCGACCTGTTCAATAATTATGAAGACAGAGGAAGGCAGTTCAAGGCTGCAGTCCGTAACCTTTAATATAATCTGAGATGCAGCAGGGCTGGCTTACAAAAACATTCAAAGGCGACAGGGCTATCTGGGGTCTTGTAGTCATTTTTATGGTCTATTCCCTGCTCTCAGTTTACAGTTCATCAGTGGCTGTTGCATTTAAAAGCTATGGCGGGAATACTACCTATTTCCTCAGGACCCAGCTCATTATGCTTATCCTCGGTCTTGGCATAATAGTGCTTGTTCACTATCTTCCTTACAGGATCTATTCAGCCATGGCAGGGATACTATTAATTGTTGCAGCAGGTCTTCTTATTCTCACATTTATATTCGGCGCCAGGATTAATGAAGCTACACGATGGCTGGTGATCCCCGGTCTTGGATTCCGCCTGCAGACATCTGATATTGCCAAGGTTGCACTGGTAATTTATCTGGCACGAACACTTGCAAAATATCAGAACGAACTTAACGACTTCATGCTGGTAACAAAATATTTGATGGTACCCGTGGCCATTATATGTGCACTTATCATGCCTGAGAACCTTTCAACGGCAATGATGATCTTCATGATCAGTATAATAATAATGTATATAGGCAGAGTTCCATTTAAATTCCTGCTTGCCTACCTGGGAATGGCAGTAGCCGGGGTGGTTCTTTTTGCGCTTGTACTGACAGTTGTATCAAAGGATAACAGGGTTGAGGTATGGAAGAACAGGATTGAAAACTTTTTCTCCGCAGAAGGAGACACCGACCAGGATTACCAGAGCAACCAGGCAAAGATTGCAATATCCACAGGAGGATTATTCGGCAAGGCGCCCGGCAGAAGCACCCAGAGGAACATGCTTCCGCAGTCAAACTCCGATTTCATTTTTGCAATAATTATTGAAGAATACGGGCTGATACTCGGCGCTCTTCCCCTGATACTGGCATACATGATACTGCTCTTCAGGGCGATAACCATTGCAAAGAAATGTGAGACTGCATTCCCGGCATTCCTGGTGCTGGGGCTTACAGTCATGATAGTGATACAGGCAATGCTGAACATGCTTGTTGCTGTCGGATTATTTCCTGTTACCGGTCAGACGCTTCCGATGGTAAGCTGGGGAAGAACATCTGTGCTGGTGATGAGTTTTTCTATTGGAGCAATACTGAGTGTAAGCAGGGTTGTAATTGCCAGGGCGAAAAAGGAAGAGCTTACAGAAGAAGAAATCTCTGACGAGGGAGAAAAGATATATGAGCCTGCAAAAACATAGAAGGGTCATCATAAGCGGAGGAGGAACGGGAGGACATATTTTCCCGGCTATCTCCATAGCCAACGCTCTCAGGAAGAAAGATCCGGGGATCGAGATCCTTTTTGTAGGTGCGGAAGGAAGGATGGAGATGGAAAAAGTGCCGACGGCAGGTTATAATATAAAAGGTCTCCCTGTTGCAGGGTTTTACAGGAAATTGTCGCTGAAAAACCTGGCAGTTATCGTAAAGCTGTTCAGAAGCCTCCGTTTGGCAAAAAACATCATCCGTGATTTTGAGCCTGATGTTGTGGTCGGTGTCGGAGGTTATGCAAGCGGTCCTGTTCTCAGGCAGGCCGGGATATCCGGAATACCTACACTGATCCAGGAACAGAACAGCTGCGCGGGTGTAACTAATAGGCTGCTCGCCCGGAAAGCCTCTGTTATTTGTGTAGCCTATGAGGGTATGGAAAAATATTTTCCTGCCAAAAAGATCATCAGGACAGGCAACCCTGTACGTCACTCATTTGATAACCTTGATGCTCTGCGCGACGAAGCCTTTTCGTTCTTTAATCTCGACAGGAACCGTCAGGTGATCCTCGCATTGGGAGGATCACTGGGAGCAGGAACGATAAACAAAAGCCTTTCGGAAAACCTGAAGAAGATGAAGGATTCGGGTTGCCAGTGGCTGTGGCAGACAGGAAAGCTGTACTATGAGGAGGTTAAGGCGGCTGCAGGTGCGTTGGCAGGTAATGATATTTCTATTTATGATTTCATAAACAGGATGGATTATGCTTTTGCTGCGGCCGATATTATAATTTCAAGAGCCGGTGCCGGAACAATCTCAGAGTTGTGCCTGGCCGGAAGACCTGTGATACTGATCCCCTCGCCGAATGTGGCCGAAGATCACCAGACCCGGAATGCTGAAGCGCTTGTAAGAAAAAACGCAGCAATAATGATAAGCGATAAAGATGCTTTGAACCACATGGTTGATGAAGCGTTAAAACTGATCGCCAATATGGAAAAACGTGAAATCCTTTCTGCCGGAATAAAAACACTGGCTGACAGGGACGCTGATGTGAGGATCGCAGACGAAATATTGAAACTCGCAGGCAATGACTGATTTTAACAACATAAAAGGATTCTACTTTACCGGTATCGGCGGCATCGGTATGAGCGCCCTGGCATTGTACTTCGCTGATAAAGGTTATGTTGTGGCGGGTTATGACAGGACTTCCGGGGACATCACAGACAGGCTTTCCCGCAAAGGCTGCGAAATATCATTCACTGATGACGTATCATCAATACCACAGCTTTTCAGGGAAATCAAATCGAAGGACAAAGTTATCATAGTATATACCCCGGCAATACCTGCTGAGAGCCGTATCCTTAATTTCTTCAGAGACAATAATTACAGGCTGCTTAAGAGGTCGGAAGTGCTGGGTGAACTCTCTTCTGAAACTGATACGATTGCCGTTGCCGGCACTCATGGAAAAACGACTGTGTCAACAATGACAGCCTTCCTTCTCCATGAGTCGCATGTTGGTTGTTCAGCATTCCTGGGAGGTATATCCAGGAATTTTGATTCCAATCTGCTTATCGGGAAGGGACGGTATACGGTCATGGAGGCCGATGAATACGACAGGTCGTTTCACAGGCTGTCTCCTCTGATGGCGGTAGTTACATCAACCGATGCTGATCATCTTGATATCTACGGCGACCACGAAACGATGATCGCCGCATATAATGAATTCTGCAGGAAGATAAGACCTGGAGGGACGCTCCTTATTAATTCCGCGATACGTAAAAGAATTACGTGTCCTGAAGGCTTGCAATTCCTGACATACGGAAGCGGTCCGGATGCTGACTTCATTTTCTTTAACGTTGAGAATAAGTGTAAATTCTACACTTATAGCATACAGACGCCCTGCGGGATAATGAAAGACCTTAAGTTCCCGTTTCCGGGGATTGTAAACATAGAAAATATGACAGCTGCAATTGCTCTGGCAATGAATTGCGGAGTGAAAGAAGAGGAGATAAGGGAAGCCATGATTCATTTTCAGGGTGTAAGAAGACGCTTTGATATAAGGGTGAACCTCCCGGGAATTGCCTATGTTGACGATTATGCCCATCATCCTGAAGAAATACGGGCATGCATAACCTCACTGCGTGAATATTTCGGTGGAAGAAAGATCACCGGGATATTCCAGCCGCATCTTTTCTCAAGAACATTCGATCATGCTGATGGGTTTGCAGCCATCCTTGATGAGCTTGATGAAGTAATACTTCTTCCTATATATCCGGCAAGGGAAAAGCCGATACCGGGAGTCACATCTGAACTTATCCTTGGCAGGATGAAGCTCAGGAATAAAAGGGTTATACCGATGGAAAAGGTAATTCAAGAGCTTGACGTCACCAGACTGGATGTCCTTGCGACAATAGGAGCAGGAGATATAGACAGGCTGGTGGCACAAATTGAGGAGAAAATAAAGAGGGAGGTCAGGAAGTGAGAAAACTGCGGCAGATATTGCTTCTGATCCCGGTATTATATATTATGGTAATACCTTTCTTCCTTTCAGCCAGTGCCAGCTCCAGGCCATGCAGCAGGATCTCTGTATGTATCATTGATTCTTCCGACTATCACTTTGTTACAAAACGAAACCTTCTCGATATTGTCTATAAAAACGGGGGGAATATTATAGGGAAACCCCTGAAGGAGATTAAATATTCCGAGATTGAGAATGAAATAATCAGACTGAGGGAGCTGAGGGAAGCTGAAGTCTACCCTTCAATTGACGGCACCCTGCATCTGTTTGTTGATCAGCGCAATCCGGTAATGAGAGTGATGCCCGGAGAGGGAGGTGATTACTTCCTTGATGAGGAGGGATTTCTCTTCAGGAAAAGAAACCTTTACAACCCCAGGCTTCACATAATTCAGGGTAACATAAACATAACATCTGCAATGCTCGGTGGCGTAAGCATACTTGACACCTCCATAAAGAATAGTATCCTGAAGGATGTCTATCACTTTGTCGATTATATAGACGGCAGCGATTTCTGGTCAGCACAGATTGACCAGATTTATGTTGACAGCAAAGACGAGATTGATCTTATACCCAGGGTTGGCAATCATGTCGTTCACCTTGGAACATTCGATAACTACCGATTTAAGCTTAAAATGCTCGGAGCTTTTTATGAGAGGGTCATGTCGGAAGTGGGATGGAATAAATACTCTGTAATCAACCTTGAATTCAGCGACCAGATAGTTTGTAAAAGAAGATAATGATAAACCATATTTTAATCATATGAGCAAACAAGAACAGTTCATTGCAGCAATCGACATAGGAACCACAAAGATTGTGGCTATCGTCGGAAAGAAAAACGAGAACGGGAAGATCGAGATTCTCGGGTTGAGCAAGGTTGTCTCAAAAGGCGTTAAGAGAGGCGTTGTTCAGAATATTGAAGAGACAGTAAATGCTATCCGCCACACTGTTGATGATGTGCAGAAAAGGTCAGGCATTATGTTTTCAGAAGTATTTGTAGGCATAGCCGGCCAGCACATTAAAAGCATGAAGAACCGCGGCTATATCATGCGCGATTCCTATGATGACGAGATAAGAAAAGAGGAAGTCTTCAGGTTGATTGAGGATATGCATAAGATTCATATCGATATCGGCGAAGAGATAATTCATGTCATTCCGCAGAATTTCATAGTTGATAACGAAACAGGCATCAGGAACCCGATAGGAATGTGCGGGCGGCGGCTTGAGGCCAATTTCCATATCGTTATCGGACAAGTTGCTGCAGCAAACAATATTGAAAAATGCATCCGTAAAGCAGGGTTGACAGTAAAGGATCTTATCCTTGAACCGCTGGCTTCCTCCGACGCTGTTCTTACCGAGGATGAGAAGGAAGCAGGCGTAGCGCTGGTAGATATCGGCGGAGGCACCACCGACCTGGCAGTCTACTTTGATAATATTGTACGTCATACTGCAGTGATCCCTCTGGGCGGTAATGTCGTAACCAGGGATATCCAGGAAGGTTGTGCCATCCTGCAAAGGCAGGCTGAGCAGCTTAAGATACAATACGGGTCAGCACTTGGTGATATTGCTCCGGAGGATAAAGTAGTATCAATCCCTGGTATCAGCGGAAGAGATCCGAAGGAAATCTCTTTCAAGAGCCTTGCTTACATAATACAGTCCAGGATGGAGGAGATAATTGATTTTGTCAATTTCGAGATCCAGAATTCCGGATTTGCCGATAAGCTTGCTGCCGGTGTGGTTATAACAGGAGGCGGGGCTATGCTTAAACATCTTCAGCAGCTTATGAAATTCAAAACCGCTATGGATGTCAGGATCGGGCTGCCTAATGAACATCTTGCAGGTACAGGAAGGAATGAGCTGAACCAGCCTATGTTTGCAACCAGCGTAGGACTGATAATGAAAGGATTCGAATATCTCGAGACCTACAAGGAAGGCATCAATATAGCACCGGAAAGCGAATACAAAAAACCTGAGATAAAGGAAGATAAAGCTGCTGAGGTAAATGAACCCGAGGAGTTCCAGCCTTCACCGCGAACTTCATGGGTTGATAAGATAAAGATAGTGATGCAGAAAATGTTTGAGGTTGAAGATCAGCCTATTAACTGAAAGATTTTAATATGGTTCCGTGAATAATGAATTGCTGTTCAAAAAGATAATTAAAACTAAGAATATGCCAGACGATATAATGAACTTTGATCTGCCTGTTGAGAGATCGTCGATTATTAAGGTTCTTGGTATTGGAGGCGGCGGTAACAATGCAGTTAACCACATGTTCGAGAAAGGTATCAGGGACGTGAATTTCGTTATCTGCAACACCGACCATCAGGCGCTTGAAACCAGTCCTGTTCCAATTAAGGTACAGATTGGCGAAGCTCTTACAGAAGGAATGGGAGCAGGAAGCCAGCCTGAAAAGGGCAGAAAAGCTGCTCTTGAAAATATCAATAATGTAATGGATGCCCTGGGCGGCAACACCCGGATGGTCTTTATCACAACAGGCATGGGAGGAGGCACCGGTACAGGTGCTATACCTGTCATCGCAAAGGCATGCAAGGAAGCAGGGCTTCTGACTATTGCAGTAGTGACAATTCCTTTCAGGTCAGAAGGCAAAGTGCGTATCAGGTACGCTATTGACGGTATCAACGAGCTTAAAGATAATGTCGATTCACTTCTCGTGATAAATAATGAGAAACTCAGGGAGATTTATGGTAACCAGGGAGTATCAACTGCATTTGCAAAAGCCGATGATGTTCTTACAACTGCAGTCAAGGGAATAGCTGAAATAATTACTGTCGCCGGTTATATTAACGTTGACTTTGCTGATGTGGAGACGGTCATGAAGAACTCAGGGGTTGCCATTATGGGAATGGGATCGGCCTCAGGTGAAAACAGGGCTGTCAAGGCTATTGAAAACGCTCTGGCATCTCCTCTTCTGAATTCGAATGACATAACTGGTGCAAAAAGCATCCTTATAAACATTTCTTCAGGGAAGGGTGAACATGAACTCACTATGGATGAGCTCGGTGAGATAACAGATTATATGTACGAAGTGGCATCGGATGATGCATTGATAATCAGGGGACTATCGCAGGACGATTCGCTAGGTGAGAACATCAGCGTAATAGTCATTGCCACCGGCTTTGAGGCCAGCAGTATCCTGAAACCATATACATCAAAAACCCCCAAACAGGTTGAGGTGCTGGAAAGCAGGGAAGTAATACCTCCCCGCCTTAATCCCGCCCCGGTTAACGAGTCATTTTCTGTTCACGATAAGAAACCGAAAAAATCAATTATCAGCGATTTTGAAGAGGAATCCCAGGGAGAATTTGATTTCGAATCCATCTCTGTATCCTCAAGAAAAGGGAGCAGCAAGGAAGTAAGTACTGAGGATGAAAAGGATAAACCGGGAGTAACGCTCCGGAAGGTGAAGCAGATTCACAGGATAATCCAGAAAGAGGGGCTTACAAACAAGACAATTGAGGAAAACATTGAAACATTTGAAGATGTGCCTGCTTACGTCCGCAGAAACATGCATGTGACATCGACTGATAAGACCCCGGAAAGTAAACTGTCAAAATTCACACTTACCACGGATGAGAAGGAGGGCCCTGTATTGCGCGAAAATAATGCATACCTGAACGACAATGTTGATTGATGTCATGTATAATAAATATCGCTGAAGGGACGTTGATTCAACGTCCCTTCATTTTTATTATTTCTATATTTGCGCAGTGAAAAAGGTTGCACCTATAATATACCTCCTTCTGTTCTTTCCGCTCCTCTCTGCCCAGGAGAACAAAAACAATGCTCCAAAGGCAAAGATCATAAAGCAATGGCATCTATCTGAAGATTATTCGCATGAAGTTCCGGTTACCTTTGATACCCTGTTCTCACTTTTTCACAGGTTCAGGATATCCGAAAAAACTTCTCCTGTTAATGCAACTCTGGGTAACTACGGTCTTCCATTTTACCAGATCAATTTCTTTCAGCGGATTACTGACCCTGACAAATACCTTTATTCATACTACTATCCTTTCATGTATCACCCTGGCAATGCTATGTTCATGAACACCCAGATACCATTTACCGAAGTGGTGTGGACATACGGAACTCCCAGGGAAACATCGGAACAAACATTCAGAGTAAGGCATACCCAAAACGTGAACAGATATTTCAATTTCGGACTGGTTTACGATATTATATACAGCCTTGGGCAGTATAATTTCCAGAGGGCTGAAGATAAGACGTTTACATTCTTTTCTTCTTATACTGGACCAAAGTATAAGGTATATTTCTCAAGCGGTATCAACAGCATCATTTCCTACGAAAACGGAGGTATCCCGGCCTCAGAAACGCTCAATCTGCAGGATACCCGTAAAATACCCGTAATCCTGGGAAGCCTGAATATGGCTAAAAGCACGCTGAAAGACCAGAATATCCTGCTTGTTCAGCGTTACACTATCGACGGTAAAGAAGCTGCCGGTGACAGCACTACGCAGAAAAAAAAAGGATTTTTGGGTCTCAGCGGCACTTTCTCTCATATTCTTACATGGGAGCGGATCAGGAAAACATATTTCGACGATGAACCGAAATCAGGTTTTTACGACTCGATTTATATATATGACGGCTTCACTTTTGATTCGCTCTATTCACGTGAACTCCGGAATACGGTTAGATTTGACTTCACTACCGATGAAACCAAAAAGGTAAGGCTGCAGGGAGGTGTGGGAATCATGAATGAATTGTTCCGGTACAGCCAGATCATTCCGACGCATGATATAAATTTAGCCGACACCACAGTGTGGATAAAAAACAGTAATGCAATTATCGGGAGGCTTTATAACAATATAGGGAACAAATTCAGCTGGAATGCAAACGGTGAAATGTACCTTACAGGGTATCGTGCAGGCGATTTTACGCTGAAAGGAGAGATAGTTAAATCATTTGACTGGAAGAAGGGGACAGCAGATTGGGTTATAAGCGGCAGGGTAATGAACAGGCTGCCATCTTTCTGGTACAGCCAGTGGGGTGGAAATCATTTCGAGTGGGAAAACGATCTTAAAAAGGAATTCAGGATAGATGCAGGTACAGGTTTCACTTACCCGGCTCTGAATACGGATGTTCAGCTTAAATATGCCGTGATTGACAACTATACCGATTTTAATACCAGAGCAATGCCCTCACAGCACGGGGGAGGATTGTCTGTTGCAGCTCTGACAGCCAGCAAGGATTTCAGGCTGTGGAAGTTCCATCTTGGAGCTGATATAATCCTCCAGACCAGCAGCAATCATGATGTTTTAGATCTACCTTTATTTGCAGGACGTTCTGTAATATACTTCGAGCACCATTTCAGGTTCAAACAAACCAATGGCAGACTATCCTCACAGATTGGTGCCGAAGCAATATATCATACCTTATATCATCCATACGCCTATATGCCTGCTACCGGAAGGTTCTACAGACAGAGTGAGGCAGAGGCAGGAAACTACCCTTTTTTAAATGTTTTTCTTAACCTGAAGCTTAAAAGAACGCGTTTCTTCATTATGCTTGACCATTTAAATTCGGGATTTATGGGTGAAGACTTCTATTTGGTACCCTCTTACCCGATGAATGTCAGGATGTTACGTTATGGATTAGCCTGGACGTTCTATAATTAGAAAATTGTTGTATCTTTGCACCCAATTTTTTAATTAAGAATTTGTTAAACTAATTCAACGTCTTTTGATAAGAAATTTACTGATACTATTAATATATACGGGGGTATTTTTTACTTCCTGTGATAAGGACCGCGACATTTCCACCGCCACCGCTCCCATAGCTGTCGACCTTGATTCTATCAAGGCAAGGGGAAGGCTCATTGCGGTAACCGATTTTAATTCGACAAATTATTTTATTTACCGCGGAGAACCGATGGGTTTTCATTACGAACTGCTTTCTGCATTCGCCGACCATATCGGGGTCGATCTTGAGCTGATAACCGAAAATCATATCGAAGATGCGTTTGATTTTCTGAACAGCGGGAAAGCCGATCTTATTGCTCTCAGTCTCACTATAAACTCTTCACGGAAGAGCAATATATCATTCAGCACACCTATTTATGAAACCAGGCAGGTGCTGGTACAGCGAAAACCCCGTCAATGGCGTACAATGACAGCTGATGAGATGAACAGGAACTTTGTCAGAAATCAGCTCGACCTCGCACACCGGACGATATTTGTCCAGGAAGGATCATCTCATGCTGAACGGCTGAGAACTCTTGCAACCGAAATTGGTGATTCAATTGTAATAGTGGAGGTACCCTATGAGGCTGAAGAGCTTATAATGAATGTCGCCAGGAACGAAATTGAATATGCTGTTGTTGACGAGAACATAGCCAGGGTAAATTCAACATATTATCCTGATATTGACATAAAAACACCGGTAAGCTTTCCCCAGAATATCGGATGGGGGTTGAGAAAAAACAATTCGAAGCTGCTGTTGGCAGAGTTGGACAGCTGGCTATCTGAGTATAAGACAACACCTTCCTATGCCTTGCTTTTTGCAAAGTACTTCAGGAATGAACGCTCAAGCAGGATAGTTAAAAGCGACTATTATGCATCCAGCACCGGCAAAATATCTCAATGGGACGACCTTATTAAATATTACAGCAGCAGCATTGACTGGGACTGGCGCCTTCTGGCATCGCTTATTTACCAGGAATCACGTTTTGATCCCGATGTCAGATCATTGGCGGGTGCTTACGGCCTTATGCAGATAATGCCCGTAACAGGAAGAAATATTGGAATTGACATAACAGGATCGCCCTCTGACAATATCAAGGCTGGTACAATATACATAAACAAGCTCCATGATGTCTTTGATAAAAGGATAGATGATAAGAACGAGCGGATAAAATTCATACTTGCTTCATATAACGCCGGGCCGGGACACATTCTCGATGCCATGCGGCTTGCCGATAAACATGGAATGAACCCTCAGTCGTGGGATGATGTTGCTGTCTGGCTCCGTAGAAAGTCAGACCCGAGATACTTTAACGACACAGTGGTCAAAAACGGATATTTTACCGGGACCGAATCAATAAATTTTGTAAATGAAATTCTTGACAGGTTTGAGCACTATAAGAATTTTGTGCCGGAACAGATCAGTGAGAACCTCACCCGTGAGCCGTAAACTGTTATTATTAAGGCAATCTAGTCGTATCGGATAGCTTTTACGGGAGTTATCCTGCTAATAAGATTAGAGGGTATCAGAAGCATAAAAATTATTGCAGCCATGGTTCCGGCATTAAGCAACAGGATATGTGAAAGTTCGAGATTAATCGGAACTGTCTTTATATAATATGAAGAAGGATCAAGAGAGATAAGGCCTGTCTTGAGCTGAAGCAGTGCAAGACCTATTCCTGCCACATTGCCCCACAGTAGCCCTTTGCTTATCAGATAGGCTGCCTGGTAGAGAAACACCCTCCGGATTGTCACATCGTCTGATCCGAGCGCTTTCAGAACCCCGATCATATTGGTCTTCTCAAGTATCAGTATGAGCAACCCTGAGATCATGTTGAAACCGGCTACTATCAGCATCAGGACGATTATAATAATTACATTGATATTCTGAAAGTTGAGCCAGTCAAAGATCTGCGGATACCTTGAGCGGATATTGGTTATCTTGAACTGTTCATCCCCTTCCTTGTACTTATAGCCGACAGCATCCCTTACCGCATCAGTCATTTCATCGAGGCGGTCAAAATCGTCAATGAAAACCTCAAATCCGCTGATCTGATCATCATCCCATCCGTTGAGTCTTTTAATATGGCCGATATCGCAGAAGACATAGATCTTATCGAACTCCTCAAGGCTTGTTTCATAGATACCGCTGATTGTGAATTTTCTCATCCTGGGCGGATCCTGTACAAAATGCATAGCAAAGGAATCTCCCGTCTTCAGCCGCAGCATGTCGGATATCTTCTTCGAAATGATTACCCTGTCGGTACGTGCCGTGTCAGTTACCGTGAATACCCTGCCATCAACCATGTTACTGCTGAAAAAGCTCCAGTCAAAATCGCTGCCGATTCCTTTAAGCACTACTCCCTGGAAATCTTCATCGGTCTTTATAATACCCGCCTTGGTGGCAAAAACCTGAATATGCTTTATTCCGGGGAACTTCCTGATCTTTTCAACAAATTCCTGTCCCTGGCGGACCGGGGCGGTTTCAAATGAAATATTTGAATCAAGGTTAAGGATCTGTATGTTAGAACCGAACCCGACTATTTTTTCCCTTATCTGCTCCTTGAACCCTGTCAGAATTGCGACAGCAAGTATCATTACGGCGAGTCCCATTGCAATACCGATTATCGCAATAACATTTATCGGCCTTGAAAAGGAGGTTCCTTCCCGGCGGCCTTTTATTAGCCTCTCTGCTATGAAATATGGTAAATTCATATAATCAAGAATCCAAAATTATAAAATATATGGAACGTTTTCCTTAACCTTTCAAATAACCTTAGAAGGGAAGTAGCTCTTTACATTTAAATAACTGGAAAATTCAATAGATTTGTTAAAACAAATAATATGAAGAAACCAATCCTGGCAGTAGTATCTCTGATTCTTGCGTGCTCCTGCTTTGGTATTAAGAAAACCGCTGTGCCCGGAGCAAACCAGATCGACAGGTACAGGGATATGATTGAAGGTAAGGCGGTTGCAGTTGTTGCAAACCAGGCATCCCTGGTAGGGCAGACACACCTCGTTGATAATCTGATGAATATCGGCATTGACATAAAGGTGATCTTTGCCCCTGAGCACGGATTCAGGGACCTGGCTGCTGACGGAGCTGTAATTAACGACGGGAAGGACCCTTCAACAGGTATTTCAATAAAGAGTCTTTATGGTGCTCAGTTTAAGCCCTCTCCGCAGGACCTGGCAGGTATAGATGTTGTCATTTTCGACATTCAGGATGTGGGCACAAGGTTTTATACATATATATCCACACTGCACTATGTTATGGAGGCATGCGCCGAGAATAATGTAAAATGCATTGTTCTCGACAGACCTAATCCGAACGGATTCTACTATGACGGGAATATGGCCGATACTGCTTTCCGCTCCTTCGTCGGCATGCACCAGGTACCTGTAGCACATGGTATGACAGTTGGTGAGTATGCCCTGATGATCAACGGTGAAGGCTGGCTTAAGGGAGGCATAAAGTGCGATCTTACAGTTATAAAGTGTAAAAATTACACTCATAAAACACTTTATGAGCTTCCTGTCAGGCCATCCCCGAACCTGCCTAACCAGACATCAATTTACCTCTATCCGTCAATATGTTTCTTTGAAGGTACGCGTATCTCACTGGGCCGCGGAACGCCATTCCCTTTCCAGGTATACGGCTCCCCTCTGCTTCCTGACATGGGGTTCAGCTTTACACCTGAGAGCATGCCCGAATCCACAAAACCGCCGCTGATGGGAATCAAATGCTACGGTGTCGATCTCAGGAATGCGATAAGGGACAAGATAGTTCCATCACCGGGAATCAACCTGAAATGGGTTATTGATGCCTATAATGCTTATCCTGAAAAGGATAAGTTCTTCACTCCGTATTTCGACAAGCTTGCTGCCGGGCCGCAGCTCAGGGAACAGATACAGAAGGGTATGACTGCTGAACAGATCCGTGCTTCATGGAAGGAGGGGCTTGAGAAGTTCGCTAAGGTCAGAGAAAAATACCTGCTGTATAAATGATCCCGGGTTTTATACCCTTCCCGGGTACACCTTCAGAGCTTCGGCAAGAGCTTCAATCGCCTTTTTGAGGTCGTCAGTTTTAAGCACATAAGCTATTCTGACTTCGTTCTTTCCAAGGCCGGGAGTTGAATAGAAACCTGAAGCAGGCGCGACCATCACAGTCTGGTTCTTATATTCAAATTCTTCAAGAAGCCATTGTGCGAATCTGTCTGAATCATCAACCGGCAGTCTGACAACAGTATAAAATGCACCTTTCGGTTTCGGGCAGTAAACTCCCGGGATCCTGTTAAGTGCTTCAACCATGTAATTGCGCCTTTCGGTATATTCCCTGTTAACCTCCATGAAGTATTCCGGTGGAGTGTCAATTGAGGCTTCAGCCGCTATCTGCCCGATCCCGGGAGGGGAAAGTCTTGCCTGTGCGAACTTGAGAGCTGTCGCAATGACATGCTTATTTTTGGTGATAAGGGCACCGATCCGGACGCCGCATTCGCTGTAACGTTTTGATACCGAATCAAGCAAAATAACATTGTTTTCAATGCCATTCAGCTTCATTGCTGATAGATGTTCAGCACCGTCGTAGCAAAATTCCCTGTATGCTTCATCAGAGAAAAGCCAGAGATCGTGTTTCCTGACTATGTCGCTTAGCTGTATAAGCTCTTCCTTCGAATAAAGATACCCTGTAGGATTATTCGGATTAGCTATGATGATACCCTTTGTCCTGCGTGTTATTTTCTTTTCTATCTCTTTTATGGGAGGAAGGGCAAAATCGTCAGTGATATGTGATGTTACAGGAACTATTTTCACGCCGGCTGATGTTGCGAAGCCATTGTAGTTGGCATAAAAAGGCTCAGGTGTTATGATTTCGTCGCCCGGGTTAATGCATGAATTTAAAGCAAAAAGAATAGCTTCAGAGCCGCCGGTTGTTATAAGTATCTCTGTATGATCGACATCAATTCCGATACATCTGTAGTAGCCGGCAAGCTTGCGCCGGTATGACTCGTTTCCTGCCGAATGGCTGTATTCAATAACTTTCTGATCAAGATTTCTTAAGGCGTCCAGGGCAACCTCAGGAGTCGGAATATCAGGCTGACCTATGTTCAGATGATATACCTTCCTTCCTTTGCGTTTTGCCTCTTCGGCAAAAGGTACAAGTTTCCTGATCGGTGAGGAAGGCATTGCTTTTCCTTTTTCAGATATCGTCGGCATTGATTGAAGATTAAATGAAATAATATTCAAAAATAACCAAAATAGGTTAAGATATGATTGATTAAACTCATACTTGGGTTTTATTCGACCATAGAGTTGCCCGAAGTTAAAAAAGAATTACATGCATTGTCTTATTTCAGCCCCCTTCAACCTTCTTCAACCCTCTTCAACTCCTTCCAACAATATTTTGATAATTATTTCTATTTTTGCAATTCTGTATACCTGACACAATCAGACGTTCCAATGGAGATACCCTCAAAATACGAACCGGCAAAAGCTGAAG
>Ga0172365_10000231_pt1 | contig 35840 bp, 27 predicted proteins | sample LakKivSesite48cm_FD_114535 | JGI IMG/M metagenome (GOLD analysis project Ga0172365, IMG submission 114535) | Sediment microbial communities from Lake Kivu, Rwanda - Sediment site 48cm | ecosystem: Environmental > Aquatic > Freshwater > Lake > Sediment | place: Rwanda: Western Province, Lake...
TAAATAACTTTAATGCTGTTTTAAATTTAAGTCAGAGGCATATTAAAGCACAGGAATATAGAGCTAAAGCGCAGGAAGCAGTAAACAAGGGTGAAGATGTTCCATTAGTAGAAGAACCTCCTATAGAAGAGGAAGAGATTCAAGAGGTACCGGAAAAAGAAATAAGTGAGACCAAAGAAGGTGAGGCAGGGTTAGCAGCATTAGGCTTAACAATAATAATACTTGCTATAATACTGCCAATATTATTTGTAATAATAATTGTGGTGGTTGTTGTGGTATTGGTGAAAAGAAGAAGTGCCTCAACCAAAATAGAAACTCCAAAAGCTGCGCCAACTATCAAAGAAGAGAAGCCCAAAAAAGAAGAGTCTAAGGAAGAAGTAAAATATTGTCCATCTTGTGGAAGTAAAGTTGAGGAGGGTCAGAAATTCTGCAGTAGTTGTGGAGGTAAATTGTCTTAAAGTAAATTTTTTAATTTAAAAAATAGGGTTCGAGTTAATAAAACTTGAGCCCTGTTTTTTTTATTATTTTAATTGTTTTAGTAGTATATCTATGATATTATGTTTCCTTAATCAAATTTTCAATAGTTATTATGAATACGAGAAAAGGAAGTTTTCCAGATAAACTTAAAAATGAGTTTTTTAAAACCCATTTTACCGATAATACAAATGTTACCGGTCTTTCCCTATGTATTCTTTTAATTTTAACCTGTCTACTACTTTTAGTCGGTATTCTATCCTAATTTCAGGACAAATATTGTCTTTTGCATTGTATAATAGTCCTGTAAATTCTTTTATAAGTATTTCAAATACTTGTTATATATATAATTGAAATATTTGAAAAGTAATTTCTTAAGAGAGGGAGGAAAATTGAGAAGCGATAATATGAAAAAGGGGGTTGCAAGGCTACCCCACAGGTCGATTTTTAAGTCTTTAGGATATACTGATGAAGAAATAAGGAGGCCTATAATCGGAGTTGTGAATTCAGCAAATGAATTAATACCGGGCCATATGCATCTTGATAGTATTGCTGAAGCGGTTAAAGCGGGAATCAGGATAGCCGGAGGCACACCCCAGGAATTTTCGACAATAGGCGTGTGTGACGGAGTGGCTATGAATCATGTTGGGATGAAATATTCTCTTGCCACAAGGGAAATAATAGCTGATAGTATAGAAGCAGTATCAATGGCGCATCCTTTTGACGGGCTGGTTCTGATTTCATCCTGCGATAAAATTGTCCCGGGAATGATTATGGCAGCACTCAGGTTAAACATTCCTTCAATTGTGATAAGCGGCGGACCGATGCTGGCAGGAAAATTTAAAGGTGAGGATATTGATTATAGCACTTGCTATGAAGCTATCGGGAAATATAAAAAGGGTAAATACACTGATGAGGATTTGAGAGAAATAGAGGAAGAAGCCTGCCCTACATGCGGGAGCTGTTCAGGAATGTTTACAGCTAATTCAATGAACTGTCTATCAGAGGCAATAGGAATCGCATTGCCCGGAAACGGCACTATTCCGGCTTTTTATTCCAAAAGATTAAGATTGGCAAAGACTGCCGGAATGAAGATTATGGAACTTGTAAATAAAAATATTAAACCAAAAGATATTGTAACCATAGATGCAGTTAAGAATGCGCTTGCAGTTGATATGGCGCTAGGCTGCTCAACAAATACCATCCTACATCTGCCGGCGATTGCTAATGAAGCCGGAGTTGATTTTAACCTGGAAATGGTAAACGAAATAAGTAACAGGACACCTAATTTATGCAGGTTAAGCCCGGCTGGTAAACATCATCTTGAGGATCTGTACAGCGCTGGCGGAGTAGAAGCAGTAATGAATGAACTTCTAAAAAACGGATTGATTAATGGAGAGCTCGAAACTGTTAGCGGGGAAAAAGTAAAGGAAAATATATCAGGTTCTAAGATTTTAAATAAGGAAGTTATAAGAGAAGTTTTCAATCCTTATATTAAAGATGGAGGCATTGCCATTTTATGGGGCAATCTTGCTCCTGAAGGATGTGTTGTCAAAAGATCAGCTGTAGATCCTTCAATGTATCACCATAAGGGTAAAGCCAGAATATTCAATAGTGAAGAAGAATCATTGGAAGCAATAATGAATGGAAAAATAAATTCCGGAGATGTGATAGTAATAAGATATGAAGGGCCTAAAGGCGGGCCCGGAATGCGGGAAATGCTTGCTCCGACATCAGCTATTGCCGGAATTGGTCTGGACAGGGAAGTTGTCTTAATTACAGACGGTAGATTTTCAGGTGCTACAAGGGGAGCTTCTATTGGACACGTGTCACCTGAAGCTCAGGCTGGAGGTCCCATTTGTATTGTGGAAGAAGGAGATATTATTGAAATAGATATACAGGAAAATAAGATAAATCTACTTTTAGGTGATGAAGAAATAAAGAAGAGGATTGGTAAATGGAATCCCCCGGATATAAAAATAAAGGAAGGTTATCTTGCCAGATATTCAAGGCTTGTAACTTCAGCTGCAAAAGGAGCTGTACTAGAATAATTTTATTAATTTTAAGTGTTTTATTTTTTAAAAAAGAATAAAAAAATGATATAATTATCAAATCATTTTAAGTGTTATAAAGTTGTTACAAATAAAGGAAGTGAAATTATTATGGGCAAAATTACCGGCGCACAAATGATAATAAAATGTTTAAAGGAAGAGGGGGTAGAAGTAATATTCGGGTATCCTGGCGGCAAAGTAATTCCTTTGTATGACGCATTATTTGACAGTGACATAAGGCACATACTTGTAAGGCATGAACAGGGAGCGGCACATGCGGCGGACGGTTATGCCAGAGTAACAGGAAAAACCGGAGTTTGTATTGCTACTTCAGGTCCGGGCGCTACTAACCTGGTTACAGGTATTGCAAATGCGCATATGGATTCGATACCAATGGTGGCTATAACCGGCCAGGTAGGTACAGCCCAGATTGGTACCGATGCATTTCAGGAAGCGGATATAACCGGTATAGCTGCACCTATAACCAAGCATAATTATCTGATAAAAGATGTTAAAGATTTGCCCAGAGTAATAAAAGAAGCCTTTATAATTGCATCTACGGGCAGACCGGGTCCGGTTTTAATTGATATTCCTGTTGATATAACAACTGATTTGATAGATGAGAATTTTAAGGCGGATATAAGTCTGCCAGGATATAAACCTACGATTAAAGGTAATCTAAAGCAGGTCAAACAGGCGGCGAAAAAAATAGCCGAAAGTAAAAAGCCTGTAATTTTTGCCGGAGGAGGAGTAATCTCCTCCGGGGCAAGTGATATCTTAAGAAAGTTTGTGAAGGTTGCGAAAATTCCGGTTATCACTTCGCTTTTAGGAATGGGTTCATATCCTGAAAACAATGAATTATCCTTAAGTATGGCTGGTATGCATGGAACCAAATATGCAAATCTCGCTTTTACCGAAGCAGACCTTATTATTGCGGTAGGAGTTAGATTTGACGATAGGGTTACCGGTAAATTATCAGAATTTGCGCCGGGTGCTGATGTAATCCATATGGATATTGATCCTGCAGAAATTGGTAAAAATGTTAAAGTACTTATTCCTGTTGTAGGGGATGCAAAGATTGTTCTTACGGATTTAAAAAGCGAATATGAAAAGTATATTGAAAAGAAAGGAATTCCCAACCGGGAGCAGTGGCTGTCAAGGATTAAGAAACTTAAAGAGGATTATCCGCTTAAATATGACCGGAATTCCAACAAGGTTAAGCCAGCCTATGTTGTGGAAAAGATTTATGAGCTGACAAAAGGTGACGCTATAATCTGCACTGAAGTAGGCCAGAATCAGATGTGGGCTGCTCAGTATTACAAATTTACCAAACCAAGAACGCTGGTTTCTTCCGGAGGTCTTGGAACTATGGGATTTGGCCTGCCTGCAGCAATTGGCGCAAAAATAGGCAGGCCGGATAAAACAGTAATAGATATAGCTGGTGACGGCAGCATTCAGATGGTATCTCAGGAGCTTTCTACGGCGGTTACCAACAAAATAAATATAAAAATTATGCTGCTTAATAACGGTTATCTGGGTATGGTAAGACAGTGGCAGCAGATTTTCTTTAAAGGAAGATATTCGCATACCTGTATATATAATTGCGTTGATTTCGTGAAACTTGTAGAAGCATATGGTGGGGTAGGCTTGAGGGTTAAGAAAAAGGAAGAGGTTGAAAACGCTATAAAAAAGGCTCTGGAGATAGACAACCTGGTGCTGGTAGATTTCTGGATAGACAGAGAGGAAAATGTCTATCCTATGGTAGCGCCGGGTTCCCCTATAAGTGAAATGTTAGAAAGTGAAATGTTAGAAGGTGTATAGAGGGAAAAAGGTGATATTATGAATCATATCATTTCGGTTTTAGTTGAAAACAAAGCAGGGGTGCTGGCAAAGATATCCGGGCTATTCAGCAGAAGAGGTTTTAACATTGAAAGCCTGGCAGTGGGTCCTACAGATGATGAAAAGATTTCCAGAATTACCCTGGCAGTAAACGCAGAAGAGCACAGTATTGAACAAATAATCAAACAGCTCTACAAATTAATAAATGTAATAAAGATTCAAGAGCTGGATCCATCAAATATAGTTGAAAGGGAACTGGTTTTAATAAAAGTAGGTGCCGATTCTAAAACCAGGCCTGAAATACTGGAAATAGTTAGTGTTTTTCGGGCAAATATTGTAGATGTTGCTAAAAAAACCATAATGATTGAAATTACCGGAAACAGCAGTAAAGTAAAAGCGCTGGAAGACCTGCTCAGGCCTTTTGGAATACTTGAGCTTGTCAGAACGGGTAAAATTGCTTGCAGTAGAGGAAGTAAAAGTTAATAGTATTGATACAAATATTTTAGAATTATAGGAAAGGAGAATTTAATAATGGTGAAAAAATATATAATGACTCCAGGCCCTACGCCCATTTCTGAAGAAGTACTGCTGGAGCATGCAAGACCTCTTATGCACCACAGGTCTCCCGAGTTTTCAAAAATATTTATTGAGGTTACAGAAAAATTAAAAAAACTTTTTAAAACAAAAAATGATGTTTTTATATTAACATCTTCAGGAACAGGTGCAATGGAAGCTTCAGTAACCAACTTCTTTGCCACTGGAGATAAAGTACTGGTCGCAAATGTAGGAAATTTTGGAGAAAGATTTAAAAAAATTAGCAGCAGGTTTAAGCTTGAAGTCATTTCCCTTGACTATGAGTGGGGAGATGCAGCAAATCCTGAAGACATTAAAAAAGCGCTGGATGATAATCCTGATATAAAAGGGGTTATGGTTCAGTTCAGCGAAACGTCAACAGGTGCAATAAATGATATAAAGGCCATAGGAAATATTGTAAAAAACTATCCTGCAATCCTTATAGTAGATGCCATCAGTGGTCTGGGAGCATCGGATATGAGAACGGATGAATGGAATCTCGATGTTGTTGCCGGAGGGTCGCAGAAAGCACTAAGTGCTCCTACAGGTGTTGCATTTATGAGCATAAGCGATAAAGCATGGAAACTTAATGAAAAATCAGACTTGCCCAGGTTTTATTTCGATCTTGCAACAGCCAGGAATTATTCCCGGAAGACACCACCCCAGACACCATGGACTCCGGGAATATCAATAATTGTGGCTATGAATAAAGCACTTGATATGCTGTTTGAAGAAGGTATGGAAAAAGTATTTAAAAGACATAAAATACTGGCATTGGCAACACAGAAAGCAGTAGAAAAACTTGGTCTCGAACTTCTGGTAAAGGATGAAAACAAAAGAGGATTTTCAGTTACTTCCATAAAAGTCCCTGAAGGCATTGATGCAAAAGAGCTTACCAAAACTATGAGGGTAAAATATGGAGTAACTATTGCCGGTGGGCAGGGTAAGCTCACCGGTAAGATTATAAGAATTGGACATCTGGGATATTTTGGAATGTTTGATATTATTATTGCCATATCGGCACTGGAGATGACTTTACAGGAGCTGGGTTATAAATTTGAGATAGGCTCAGGTATTACCGAAGCAGAAAGAATATTTGTAGAAAATAATTATTTGAATGACTGATAAAAGAAATAATAGAGGGACTGAATATGAATAAAAAAATATTAATTACCGATGGTATCTCAAGTGAAGCGAAAAAGAAACTTGAAGAGCAATTTATTGTAGAGGAGAAGAAAGGTCTGTCTCCTGATAAGCTTAAAGAAGAGATTAAAGGTGTAAGTGCCATAATAATAAGGAGCACTACCAGACTGACAGACGATATTATTAATTCATCAGATAAACTGGAAATTATCGGAAGGGCAGGTATAGGAGTGGATAATGTAGACGTTTCGGCGGCTACCAAAAAGGGTATTATAGTTGTAAATGCTCCTACCAGTAATGCGGTTACTGTTGCAGAGCACACCATAGCTCTTATGCTTTCTTTGGTCCGTAAAATTCCAGAGGCCAATTTCTCCCTGAAAAGCGGCAAGTGGGAGAAATCAAAATTTAAAGGTATTGAACTGGATGGAAAAACACTTGGCATAGTAGGTTTTGGACAAATAGGGGGACTGGTTGCAAAAAAAGCTATCGGACTGGGTATGAAAATTGTGGCTTATGATCCGTTTGTATCTGAAGATCGGTTTAAACAACTGGAGATAAAAAAAGCTGACAGTCTGGAGGATATTTATAAGGAAGCTGATTTTATTTCAATACACCTGCCCAAAAACAAAGATACCCTGGGAATGTTTGATAAGGCAGAGTTTTATAAGATGAAAAAAGGGACAATAATATTAAATGTTGCAAGAGGTGGCATAGTAGTAGAAAAAGATCTTGCAGAAGCCATCAAGGATGGTCAAATAGGAGGTGCTGCACTTGATGTTTATGAAGTGGAGCCATGTACTGATTCCCCTGTTTTTAAACTGGAAGAAGTAATATGCACACCTCATTTAGGGGCATCTACTACAGAAGCCCAGGATAGGGCAGGGACTACAATTGCAGAACAGGTTATCGATGTACTTAATGGAAAAACTGCCGCTTTCCCGGTAAATGCGCCGGCTATAAGACCGGAACTAATGGAAGTCCTGTCACCTTTCTTTGAATTGTGCGAGAACCTCGGCAGCTTGTTTATAAATTTATTTGAAGGTAATCTGGATAGCTTGAAGATTGGATATTATGGAAAAGTGTCTGAATACGATGTGAGGGTCCCAACATCCGTTATACTGGTAAAAATACTGGAAAGATATTCAGCGGAAAATGTAAATCTGGTAAATGTTGATCTGGTAACCAGGGAAACAGGCCTTAAGGTAAAAGTAGTAAAAAGCAGCGAATCGAAGGATTTTATAAATTTAATTACTCTGGAGGGAAAAGGAAAAGACAGTGAACTTTCCATCTCGGGGACTACTACAGGTAAAAAGGATACCCCAAGATTTATTGCTATTGATAAGTTTGAGATAGACATGGTTCCTTCAAAGTATATGGCATTTTTGAGATATAAGGATATTCCGGGCCAGATCGGTAAAATAGGAACTGCTTTTGGCGAGTTAAATGTAAATATTGCATCAATGCATGTAGGAAGAAAGAAGATGAGCGGGGATGCAGTAATGGGCTTGAATCTGGATAATGAAGTGACTTCTGAAATGTTAGAAGAATTTAAAAAGCTTTCGGGTTTTAAAAATATCAAAATAGTTACTCTTTATTAAATATGTTAGATATGGAGATTATAGATAAAAACTTGAATATTAAAAGGATTAATTGATTACAATGGAAAATAAGATATATATATTTGATACGACTTTAAGAGACGGGGAACAGGCGCCCGGCATACATTTAAACACCAAAGAAAAACTGGAAATAGCCCAGCAGCTTGCCAGGTTAAATGTGGATATTATAGAAGCCGGTTTTCCGGTATCGTCAAAAAGTGATTTTAATTCGGTAAAGGAGATATCAGGCAAGATTAAAGATAGGAGAATCGCAGCTCTCGCCAGGGCAAATTTTAAGGATATCGATGCTGCCGGTGAAGCTCTGAAGGGAGCAAAACAACCTGTAATACATACTTTCATCTCCTCATCTGATATCCACCTTAAGTATCAGTTAAAGAAGAGCAGGGAAGAAGTGCTGGAGCTTGCAAAAGAAGCTGTAAAAAGGAGTCTTAAATATACTGACATGGTTGAGTTTTCAGCAATGGATGCAACAAGGAGTGACTGGGAATTCTTATGCAGGTTATTTGAAATTGCAATCAGAAGCGGCGCCGGGGTCATAAATATCCCAGATACGGTGGGTTATGCTATTCCAAACGAGTTTGGGAGAATGATAGATTACATTTTTAAAAATACCAGAGGTATAGAAGATGTAATAGTAAGCATACACTGCCATGATGATCTCGGACTTGCAGTTGCCAACTCACTTATGGCTGTAGAACATGGAGCAAGGCAGGTTGAATGTGCGGTAAACGGTATCGGTGAGAGGGCCGGTAATGCCTCACTGGAAGAAGTGGTTATGATTATTGATACCCGTAAGAGAGATCTTGGGTTATACACTGATATTAATATAGGTGAGATTACAAGGACCAGTAGTATAGTAAAGTCACTGACCGGTTATGTTGTTGCACCTAATAAGGCAATAGTTGGTAAAAATGCATTTAGCCATGAAGCCGGAATACATCAGGATGGAATGTTAAAAGACAGGTCTACTTATGAAATAATAAAACCTGAAAATATCGGTTTAAGATCATCAAAACTGGTACTTGGCAAACATTCAGGCAGACACGCATTTATTGAGAGATTGACAGAACTTGGTATTCAGCTGAAAGAAGAGGACCTGGAAAAGGCTTTTGAAAGATTTAAAAGCCTCGCGGAAAAGAAAGGTGCCATTAATGACCAGGATATCAAAGCTATAGTAGAAAATGAATTGAGGGAGGTTTCGGAGCATTTCTCGCTGAAGTATTATAAGGTTCAAAGTGGTTCAAATATCCAGGCAACTTCTACAGTAGGTATAGAGATAGAGGGTAAAGTCCACAAAGACTCTTCGATCGGTGATGGTCCGGTGGATGCTTCATTTAAGGCTATTGATAAAATAACAAAAATAAATGCAAAATTGGTAGAATATAGTATAGAAGCTGTATCCGGAGGTAAGGATGCGCTGGGGTCGGTTAAGATAGTAGTGAGTACCAATGGCACAGAAGTAATGGGGAGCGGCATAAGCACAGATATAGTCGAGGCAAGCATAAAGGCCTATATTGATGCAATGAACAGGATAGTGGAAAGTTCGGAATAAGAAAATGTAGAGTAAGAAAGTATAAATTAACAGATTTCAGATTGAATTAAATAAAGTAAATAATAAATTAAATTTTTATTAGGTTTAGAAGGGAACTTTATAAAGTTGAGCGATAAAAATAAACCGCAAACAATAGCGCAGAAAATACTCGCCTATCACTGCGGCAGGGATTATGTTTCTGAAGGTGAAATAGTAAATGCAGATGTAGATATTGTTCTCGGAAACGATATCACTCTGCCTATTGCAATTGAGGAATTTGATAAAATTGGTACTGGCAGAGTTTTTGATAAGGAAAAAGTAGTTGTAGTACCTGATCATTTTGCTCCTAATAAGGATATAAAATCAGCGCAGCAGTGTAAATTTATCAGGGAATTTGCCAGGAAGCAGGATATTAAAAATTATTTTGAAGTTGGAAAAATGGGTATCGAGCACGCGCTGCTTCCTGAACTGGGCCTGGTACTTCCGGGCAACCTGGTGGTAGGGGCGGATTCTCACACCTGTACCTATGGTGCTCTGGGGGCAGCTTCAACAGGCGTTGGGAGCACAGATGTAGCTGTTGCAATGGCTACCGGGAAGCTCTGGTTCATGGTGCCCAAAACGATAAAATTCATCTACAGCGGCAGTTTAAAGAAATTGATAACAGGCAAGGACTTAATACTTTATACCATAGGTTTAATAGGAGTGGACGGCGCGCTTTACAAATCTATGGAGTTCAGCGGTCCGGCTGTAAGTAAACTGTCTATGGATTCCAGATTCACAATGTCCAATATGGCTATAGAGGCAGGCGGAAAATTTGGAATATTTGAAGTTGACGGGATAACCGAAGAGTTCTTAAAGTCAAGGTCTAACGGAGATTATAAAATATTTAAAAGTGATCCTGATGCGGAGTATGAAAAAATATATAATATAGACTGCTCAAGTATAGAATTGCAGGTAGCAGCTCCTCATCTTCCATCAAATGCAAGAAATGCCAGGGATTTATCCAATGTTACCATAGATCAGGTAGTAATAGGTTCCTGTACCAACGGAAGGATGGAGGATTTAAGGATTGCAGCAGAAATTTTAAATGGCAGGAAAGTAGACGAAAACATAAGGACCATAATAATTCCTGCCACTCAAAACATATATCTTGAGGCATTAAAAAAAGGCTATATCGAAATTTTTATAAATTCAGGCTGTGTGGTCAGTACTCCAACCTGCGGACCCTGTCTGGGAGGCCATATGGGCGTACTGGCGGAAGGCGAAAGGGCTGTATCTACAACTAATAGAAATTTTGTAGGCAGGATGGGCCATCCAAAAAGTGAGGTATACTTAAGCGGTCCGGCTGTAGCCGCTGCATCTGCAGTAGCAGGCAGAATAGCCACCCCGGAGGAGGTTATGTAATGATAATAAGGGAAAGAGTAATAAAATATGGGGATAATGTTAATACTGATGTAATAATACCGGCAAGATACCTCAATACTACCGATGATAGGGAGCTTGCCTCGCACTGCTTTGAAGATCTGGATAAGGATTTTAAGGAGAAGGTAAAGGAAAGAAAAATAATAGTTGCAGGCAATAATTTCGGCTGCGGTTCCTCAAGGGAACATGCACCGTTATCTATCAAAGCCAGTGGAGTAAAGGCTATAATTGCCAGCTCATTTGCCCGCATATTTTTTAGAAATGCTATAAATATAGGGCTTCCGGTTATAGCAAGCATCGAGGCTAGTAATTTTATACAGGATGGGAATGAACTGGAAATAGATTTAAACAAAGGGGAAATCACAGATGTTACAAGAAACAAAATTTTTAATATAAATCCACTTCCTGAGTTTATCCAGGGGATAATAAGAAGCGGTGGTTATGTAAAATTTACTAAAGAAAATATAAGAAAATAAACAGTCTATGATTATAGTGATTCATAAATATGAACGACGTGTGTAGAAATTAAAAGAAGTTTTTAGTAAGGTATATAAAGGTGATGCTTTCAAATGATTGATAAAGATAAAATATACATATTTGATACTACCTTGAGGGATGGTGCCCAGAGAGCTGATATATCTTTTTCGGTCAATGATAAGCTGCAGATGATAGAAAGATTTGATGATATTGGCATTGACTATATTGAAGTTGGATTTCCTGCATCTAATCCAAAGGAAATGGAATTGTTTGAAAAGCTAAAGGGTAGAAAATTCGAATATTCAAAAATAATTGCCTTTGGAATGACAAGATATAAGGATATCAAGGTAGAAAATGATAATAATATAAAACAGTTAATCCAATCAGGTGCAGACAGCGTATGCATTGTCGGCAAATCGTCCTCTCTTCACGCCGAAAAGGTTATAGAGACAACATTGGAAAATAATTTAAGCATGATTTTTGATTCTATAGAATATCTGAAGAAATATTTCCCTGAAGTAATTTTTGATGCCGAGCATTTTTTTGATGGTTTTAAAGAAAATCCGCAGTATGCACTGGAAACTTTAAAAGCAGCCCTGGAGGCAGGTGCGGATTATTTATGTTTATGTGATACCAATGGAGGTATGCTTCCTAGTGATGTTATAGAGATAATCGATAAAGTAAATAGGGGAGTTAAAGCAACCCTGGGGGTACATTTTCACAATGACAGCGGATGCGCTGTTGCAAATACTGTAATAGCTGTAAAAAAGGGAATAAAGATGGTCCATGGTACAATTAACGGTTATGGCGAGAGATGCGGCAATGCGGACCTGTGCCAGATAATTCCCAATCTGGAGATAAAATTAAAAAAGAACTGCTTAAAAGAAGGCAGTCTGAAGCATTTAACCAATCTTTCAAGATTTGTAAGTGAGACAGCAAATCAGATTGCAAATCCAAGTCAGCCGTTTGTAGGGCGTAATGCTTTTACTCATAAAGGTGGTATGCATGTAAGCGGAGTAAGCAAATTATCAAAAGCATTCGAACATGTAGATCCTGAGACAGTAGGCAACACAAGGGAGATACTGATTTCGGAGCTTTCCGGTAAGAAATCCATAATTCTTAAGGCAAAGGAATTCGGAATTAATCTGGAAGATGATTTAAAGAAGGTAAGCGAGATTTTAAACAGGATTCAGAATCTGGAACATAAAGGTTATCAGTTTGAGGCTGCTGACGGGAGTTTTGAACTGCTGGTTAAGGAAGTTACCGGAGTAAAGAAGAAGTTTTTTAAGCTGGAAAGCTTCAGGGTATTAAATGAAAAGAAAGAAGACGGCAGTATGATGTCTGAGGCCATAGTGAAGGTGTTGATTGATGAAAATAGGATTATCGAAACTGCAGAGGGTAATGGTCCGGTTAATGCCCTGGACAGAGCTTTAAGAAAAGCAATTGAAAGCTGCTATCCTGCGCTGTCAAAAATCACCCTTACGGACTTTAAGGTTAGGGTACTGAATGAGAAGAAGGGTACCGGAGCAGTGGTCAGGGTTTTAATTGAATCTTCGGATGGCGAGAAGAGCTGGGGAACTATAGGAGTATCTGAGAATATAATTGAAGCTAGCTGGCAGGCACTGGAAGATAGCATTATATTTGGACTCATGCATGTGGAGAAGAATAAATAGGATTATGAAATTTATAAGAGTTTTCTCGTAAATTTTCTTACTTACTCTTGCTTATAATTTTCGACAGTTCTTAGATATTCATCTTATTCAATAATGAAGCATAATTTATCACAATTTTATTTCTACCTCTATAAAGATTTCTATAGTATCAGTAAGTATAGAGCACTATATAAATATTGGAGTGGGTTCACTCCAAAAGAAATAAAAGGAAAATTCGATAAATACTGTGACAGAAAAAACCTAAGAAAGATTTAATTTGTTCATTCCTTCTATTTCTATGATAAAATAATCCTATGAAATCCACTAATAATAGCCACAGTGAATATATTAAAATAATTAGAAGGTTAACTCCAGAAGAAAGGCTAAAAAAATGCTTTGAATTGAATGAGTTAACCAAACAGCTTTTTTTAACAGGGCTTAAAAATAGATTCCCTAATCTTTCTCAGGAAGAAATTAAAAAATTATACTTAAAAAGAATAAACAAGTGTCACAATTTAGATTATTAGAAAAAGTTGTTCAGATATTATCTGAAAGAAATATTCCGTACATGCTAACCGGTTCTATTGTTTCGAGCCTTCAGGGAATTCCGCGTTCCACTCATGATATTGGTATAATAATATCAATCGATAAAACCGATATTCATAAAATTACAGAAGCTTTTTCAAAGGATGATTATTATATTAATGAGAAATCTATTGAAGCAGCCATTATTAATAAAGATCAATTTAATATAATAGATATAAGTCAGGGAGATAAGATTGATTTTTGGATTTTAACTGATAATGAATATGATAAAAGCAGGTTTTCAAGAAAACAAAAAGTAAAATTTCTTGATTTTGAAATCTATGTTTCTACACCGGAAGATACTATACTTCAAAAATTATATTGGTCAAAACAATTAGGCGGAAGCAAAAAACAGTTTGATGACGCTTTAAATGTATTTGAAATCCAGTACAGTAATCTTGATATTAGTTATATAGTTTTCTGGTCCAAAAAACTTGATGTAGAGCCTTTGTTTGAAAAACTTAAACTGGAAGCAGATATTGTAGAATGAATCCTGATTTGATTTGAATTTATTTAATGTTGAAAGAGTATATTAACTTGAGAAAAAATAACCTGAGTGAATTAAAAAATAAAAAATAAAGTAATTAAAGCAGAGGGGAAACAATATGATATATGGCAAAAGAATAACTCTATCTACAAAAGGATTTTCGGATATTAAAAATATTACCGGCGAGGTAAAAAGTATTGTCTCCCATTCCGGTATAAAGAACGGATTAGTAAGTGTTTTCGCTATTGGCTCAACTGCTTCTATTTCAACCATAGAATATGAACCGGCTCTGGTTGAAGATATGCGTCAGCAGCTGGAAGAATTTATTCCGGCCAGTAAACATACCCGGCACTCACAGACATGGGGTGACGACAACGGATTCTCGCACATACGAGCCACTTTTATGGGTCCGGGTATCTGTGTACCGCTGTCAGAAGGTGGACTGGTTCTTGGCACATGGCAGCAGATAATCGTTATCGACCATGATAACAGACCCCGTTCACGTGAGGTTTTTATACAGGTTATGGGAGAATAGCGGGAGTTTAAATTACCGCAGAAATAGTAGTAATCATATCTTTCTGAAATAAAATAAAGGATAAAATTCATTTTATTAATCTCATTGTGATTATATAATATTACATCAAATATTCATTTAAAATATATAGGGGAGGTATCAATGTTTACACAAGATTTTGCTAATAGGATTCTAAAAGTTGAGGAAAGCCCAACATTTGTACTGGAAAAGAAAGCAGATGAATTAGATATTAAATTAAAGCAAGAAGGTAAATCAATAATCAGATTTGGTATCGGGCAGCCTGATTTCAATACCCCTGATAATATAAAGGATACGGGAAAAAAAGCTATTGATGAGAATAAGACAAGATATACTGCAAGCACCGGTATAAAGGAGCTCAAAAGTGCAATTGTAAATAAGTTTAAAAGAGACAATAACATTGATTATGAAACTAGCAATATTCTTGTTGGGAATGGTGCGAAACATGTACTGGACGATATTATGAGGGTTTTTATTAATCCGGATGATATAGTTATAATTCCCAGACCTTTCTGGGTAAGTTACAGCCAGCAGGTTATACTTTCTGAAGGTATTCCCGAATTTGTAAATTTTAAAAAGAATTTAAAAATAGATATGGAGCATTTTGATAATGTTATTTCTAAATACACCAGGATAAAAGGTACAGGAAACAGCAGAGTAAAACTCTTTATCTTAAACAGCCCTAATAATCCCACCGGCGTAGTTTATACCAAGGAAGAACTTGAAGAAATTGGCAAAATCTGCCTTGAGCATAATATTTATATAATTGCAGATGAGGTTTATGAGAAGTTCTTGTACGGCAGCGCAGAGCACCATAGCATGGCATCATTCAGTAACGATCTTAAATCCATAACCATTACTGTAAATGCTGTATCCAAAACCTATGCAATGACTGGATGGAGAATCGGTTACTGTAGTGCTGATAACAAGATAATAAAGCAAATGACCAAAGTACAGGATCAATCAACATCTAATCCCTGTACCATAGCCCAGTGGGCTGCCCTGGAAGCACTTAACGGAAATCAGGATTCTGTTGAAGTAATGAGAAAGGAATATGAGAAAAGGAGAGACTATATTTACAAAAGAATTTCTTCAATAGATGGAATGGAGTGCGCTCTTCCTGAAGGTGCTTTTTATATATTTCCGAAAGTATCTAATTTTTTTGGAGGTAAAATAAAAAACTCTTTTGATTTTGCTGATTTGCTTTTAGAAAAAGCAAATGTTGCTGTTGTTCCAGGAGGTGCCTTTGGAGCTGATGAATACATAAGAATAAGCTATGCGACATCAATGGATAATATTGAAGAAGGATTAAACAGAATAGAAGAATTCTGCAGTAGGATTTAAAGCTCTGACTGGCGTCCAGATTGGTAAAAAAGATGTAAATGTATTTTTGATTGAAATGAATTACCATAGACCAATATTTTTATTTTTGTTTGGAGTAAAAATTTATGATTTTTGTAATGGAAATATAGTAAAATAAAGATGAATTATTTTTACAAAGTTTTAGTGTTTGCCTATTCCTGTTCAAATGCTAATGTTTTAAAATAAACGCTGATAAAAAATACCCAAAGGTAAAAAAGTTGTCTAAACTGTGGTGAAATAAAGTTAGGGTCTTGAATACCACAAGTATTTGTATTTAAAAGATTTACGGTTAAAAATATTGCATTAAAATCCAAATATTATAAATGTGATTTTATCAGGTAAAAATAAAATAATAAAAGTGATATCTATAGTACTGGTAATAGCAGTATTGATTACATTATTATTTACCGCATGCAGTAAAAAAGTAGATAGAGAAGCTTCTGAGGATATATCAGAAACATATGAACTTACCCATGGCAAATCTTTAAAAATAGGTGACTACATACAGCTTGGAAACTATCAAGTTGAGGATGAAGGTTATAATCCTATATTATGGGTGGTAATTGATAATAGTAGTCACTATTCAGGTTATGTTAATCCGGAAATAGAGCATATTACGCTACTGTCTGCGTGTATTATTGATTTGAGGGGTTTTGACGCCATAGAACCTGAAAATGCCAATGAATTAAGAAGGGGATATGGTAACGGAAGATACAGGACATCAAATATCAGGCAGTGGCTTAACAGCAGTGGAGGCGAAAATAGCTGGTGGGCGGCACAAAATATTGATGATGGGGAGATTGGCACAAATAATGCAGATGAGCCGCCGTCTGATGATGGTTTTCCGGACTTTGAAGATATAGGATATGATGACAAAGAGGGTTTTTTAAAATCATTTACTGCTGATGAATTTAATGCAATACTCGAGACTACTTTAATTGTAGGGAAAAATGCAGTTACTGACGGCGGCGGAAGTGAGGAGGTACAGGATAGAGTATTTTTATTATCTCTAGCAGAGATTGGTTTCGGAGATAGATCTGAAGTCGAGGAAGGAAGAGTATTTGAGTTATTTAATAGCGACAGTTCAAGGCAGGCGGAAGTAAGTATACAGTGTATCGTTAATACAAACTGTTCTGGCAAACCCCCGGAGGGTGAGAATTGGCCATGGTGGCTAAGATCACCAGCATCCGGGTTTCCTGCTTCTGTATTTATGATAAGTGATATTGGCGCTGCTCTTTATAGTACTGCTAATATGTGTGAAGGTTCTGTCGGTATCCGCCCTGCGCTAAATATAAAAACCAGTCTTTACTTTTCAGGATCCGGAACAAATGATGATCCATATATAATAACTGATACTGTGGGAGGCACAGCAGAAACCGGTATTTTAAAAGAAGAGGAGACAATAGAAGATGCAGACCAGAAAACCGGGGAAGGTTATGAATCAGAGAAAGTCGAGATTGTCATTGATGAAGATAAGAATCTATCTGATGGAGATAAACTGTTTCAAACTATTTGTCTTAAAGCAATTGATGATTATCCAAAGTGGACAATTGATAGCGGGAGTGTGGTAGTATGGAATGGCTTGGAAAAAGAAGATAATGTTTTATCCATCCGCAGGTCACCAGACAGCCAATCAGTTGTCATACAGTCTCCTGCAGGGAAAATAGTTGATCTTGTGGTTCTTGATTTTATAGATGCGAGTACAGTTGGGTATGCAGTGATTACCAAAAATGGCAAAGGAACTGTTGGACTCATGAAGTTTGAACATGGGCTGAGTAAACCTGATTATTCTATAATCTACGAGAAAGAACTGCTGGCATCAATTAGAGATATATCGTTTATAAACAGAGATGAGTTTTTAATTTTATATGTATTAGAAAATCAAACAGAAAATAAAAATGCTGTTGTAAGCTATATAAATACTAGAAATAAAGAAGAAAAAGTTTTACTGAAATTTAATATAATACCGGACGGCGAAGAAGATAAGACTTACGATGTTCAAAAAGTATCGGTTTCACCGGAAGGAACATATGTATATACAGTCTATAATTCTACTTCAGAAAAACAGGGAGCGCTGGCAATCTTTGATCTTTCAAGTAGGAAGCTGATAGGTGTAATAAGTCAGGTTTCAAGCGCAGTGTGGATTGGAAATACACATATACTCTATTCTTCATTAGCTAGAGGTGGAGAGGTTTTTATTTATAATGTAGAAAGCAAGAAAAGCTATAAAATGACCAGAATTAACAGGTATGCAGTAGATCTGGCATTCTGTCCTAAATCAGGTGGGGTAATTGTTTATAATACAGATCCTTTCTCTAACGAAGCCATAGGATATGCTGTGAGCTGTAAGGATTGGAAGGAACTGGACCAGGCAGTAAACTGTATTTTTGAGGCTGTAGCGGATGAAGATACCGTAATTTTTTCTAAATATAATGATGATAAAAGTGGTGAATCTTCTGATCTTATAGTTAAAGAAGGAGGGTACCGTAGATTAAAGTCAAAATGGGAACTTCACCTTTCTGATGAATTTTCTACTAACTATCAAAATGCTGTTCTGGCTACAGTATGGAGTAGATACTAGATATCGCCATTTCAGGTTTTTTGTTGAGTTCAAAATACAACCCTGAATCTAAACAAACTATTGTTAAAATTAATAAATATCACAATGGCGGCTTATTTATGGTCTTACTTTTTCTTTTAGAAATAATCAGGTAAGCAATTAATCCAATAATCAGAACAGAAAAAACCGAGCTAAAAATTACTGTTAGAAGTAATGAAGATTGTTTTTCCGATTTACCAACTTGCGGTTCTTCGGTTACATTATTATTTAATATGAAAGTTTCTTTTTCTGGTTTCGGTTCTATTATCTCAATACATTCTATTTCTATAGCGTTATCAACTATAGTTTCAAAAAAGTAAACAGAACCGGAAGTGCCTGCTGCGATATATTTACCGTCGGCGGAGATATCAATTTCTCCTGCAAATTCATTTAAATCAAATTCAGCGTTTTGAGAAGGGTTGTTCCTTTCAAAAATATGCACTTTATTGTCCGTCCCGCCAACTGCAATATAGCTGCCGTCATCAGCAATATCCAGCGCTCCCAGACTAACATTTTTTATATTCCAGGAATTAACCGGCTGATTTGAGTCCTTTGAAAAGATATAGACATTGCCCCCAAACATAGTAGCTGCGCCAATATACATGCTGTCAGGTGTAAATCCTAAGGCGCGCACGGAAGCATTATCCGGTGTGGTGAATTTCCAAACAGGTTCTTTTGAGTCTATGGAAAATAAAAATACTGCACCATCGCTTGATTCTGAGCAAAAGACAGCAAAAGAGCCATCAGCAGAAATTATAGATTCGTCAACAGGAGAATCTCTGGTTAACATTTCAGAACGCACTAAAGGCTCATTTGAATCTCTGGAGAAAATATAAGCACGGCGATCAGGACAGCCAGTAGCGGTAGCAATATATGATCCATCATCTGAAAGTGATACATCATGAAAGTTTCCTATAGTTTGATATTTCCAGAGAGGTTCTTTTGAACCAGCTTTCCATAAAATTAACACATCATACGCCTGGCTTTGTCCTTCTTGCGAGATACTGGATTCTCCTCCGCCGGCCATGGCAGAAGCCATATATTCTCCATCAGAGGATATGGCTACATTATAAGCTCCTCCTGTAACCTGACCTTCTGCAGAATATTCCCATACCGGATTATTGGAATCTTTATTAAATAATAATGCCTGGCTGCCAATGGCTGCAAAGATCTTCTCACCGTCAGCAGAGATATCAATTCCGCCTTTTACATCACCCCCGATTTCTAAACCTGTAGATGCTTCATAAATCCATAGAGGATCAGATCCGTTGGTATCAAAAAGATAAATATGATAAGAACTTTGAGCGGCCAGATATTTTCCATCATCTGAAAGAGATACCCCGCCAATCCATTCTTTACCTGTTTGATAACGCCAGATGACCTCACTTTTTTCTTTACTAATTAGAACTATTTCGTTTTTACTAAAATCACTGGAAAATAATACAGGTCCATTAGCCGGTGAGTCAATTATTGAGTTACGGGCTTTACCTATTCCGTTGGAGGCTTCAAAATAATAAAAATTTGCCCCGATTTTATTTGGGACAAATTTATAAATATATTTAACTCCCTGTTTATATTTATTATCAGCAGGATTTTCTTTTTCCATATCAATCATTTCACCATTAAAATATATTTTTACATATTCCGGAGCACGGCCTTTTTCGTCTTTATAGATGACTGAATAAGTGTAGCGCATACAAACCGGCCCCCAAAAAGGGTAGACTTTTCCATTGTCAAGAATTGGAGCATCTTTTGTTTCTTCAGGTGTTAATTGGGGAATTTGAATAATTTCACCAGTATCAATTTTAGTTTCTGCTAAACTCAAAATTGTTAGCAGCAGGATACATAAAATAAAGAAAATAATTATAATTTTTCTCATATTATAATTTTAGACCAAAAAATATAATTTGAACAGAAAATCAACCGGCAGGTAAAATAACAGAGTCAGTCTTAGACTTGAAAGATTTTTTATTGTATTTTTTTATTTTAGTTTTTTATAAAAATTTTTATTTGAAAGGATATGCCAATTTTTTATTTTATTAAATTATTTTTATACAGAGAGTTTTATGCCAACAAACGATACCAGTCTTGCATAATAGTATCATTAATGATACTATTATGGATATAAATTGGTATCATTACAAATTAAACTAATATCATGGATAAAGAATTGTTAAAACAAATAATAATAGAATGGCAGGAGTTTTCATTTCCAAATTTAATAGAGAGAGACTATAGGATACCTTTAGACTCAATGAAAATAATAACAATAACAGGTCCTCGCCGTAGCGGGAAAACATCGCTAATTTTTCTACTGATACAACGGTTATTAAAAAAAGGTATCAAAAAGGAACAAATTCTTTTTATTAATTTTGATGATCCAAGATTAATGCCATTTGATGCCCCTGGAATAGAAAATTTAATGAATGGCTACAGGGAATTGTATCCTGAAAACTTGAATAAAATTAATTTCATTTTTTTTGATGAAATTCAAAGTGTCAGGGACTGGGAAATTGCAGTTAGAAGATTATATGACACTAAAAAATTCAGAATATTCTTAACCGGTTCATCATCAAAAATGCTAAGTAGAGAAATTGCTACTAACCTTAGGGGTAGAGCTGTAAATTTTGAAATTCTGCCTTTCTCCTTTAAAGAAACATTAAAAGCAAAGGGAGTCAAACCCAATAAAAATATAGCATATTCTCAAAAAAGATTTGAAATAATAAATATCTTGAACTCCTATTTTGAATTAGGAGGATTCCCCGAAATAATTCTAGAAAAGAACAATGAGCTAAAAATCCGTATTCTTAAAGAATATATTGAAACAACTTTTTTCAGAGATTTAGTCGAGAGATATAATATAAAAAATCAGAGTTTAATGAGAGAATTAATCAGGTACCTCGTAACGAATATTTCTTCAGATTTCACTTTAAATGCGTTCTTCAAATGGATAAAGCAAACATATCCAATAACAAAAAGAACTCTTATTAATTATGTTAATTATCTGGAAGATATAAATCTTTTCTTCTTCATAAGAAAATATTCAGTTTCTTTAAAACAGCAGGTTCTTGCTCCAAGAAAAACTTATATTGTAGACAATGGTTTCAGGAATGCTTATGGTTTTAAATTCAGTGATGATAAGGGTAAAGTTCTAGAAAATACAGTTTTTCTGGAATTAAAACAGAAACTGATTAAAAATCCACTAATGGAATTATATTACTGGAAGGGCTATAAAAAACATGTGGTTGATTTTGTTGTAAAAAATGGAAAAGATATAGAGTGTCTTATACAGGCATGTTCCGATTTAAGTGATTTTAAAACAAAAGAAAGAGAAATCAGAGCACTAGTAGAAGCTTCACGGGAGTTAAATTGTGATAAACTGTTTATAATTACACTTGATTATAATGGTGAAGAGAAAATCAATAGCCAAAAAATAATTTATAAGGCTGTCTGGGGATGGCTTATTGAAAATGCTGTTAAATTTTAAATTAACACGATACTTAAAGAACTATCTGCACAGAGATTTGCCCTATCTTTTGTTTAGAAAGTCTATAAGAGAGTTTGCGGCTTCTTCATAATATAATAGATTTCTCTTAAATCTAACAGATATGCCTAATTTATCAGTTATAGGTTTTAAAACATTAATAAAATCTTTTTTATCTACAATTAAAATTTCCGGAATTTTATTCAGCTTGTCAATCAAAACAAGTATTTCTTCGGGTAATAAAAGATAATTTTTCCTTAAGCTTGAGAGGCTATGTCCTAAAATTTCTCCGGTTAAGCCATCAACACATAAAAACACAAGAGGCATATAAGGTCTTGACTTCTTATCATTAATACATAAAGGAAAAAAATCACAACCTACTTCCCAAGCCCCTTCTTTTTGTAGCATCTTTTTAAAAATTTTTTTTAATTTCAATTCGTTTATTTGAGTATCTTCATATTCTTCTTTATAGGAACTGGCTTTTAATAATTTATCTTCCCAGATAGTAACTCCTTTATTTTCTGAAGCACTTCTAACAAAATAATTATTAGGTTTATTTGTTTTAAAAAGACTCTTATTTGTTTTAAACCTTATACAGACATCTATAGCTTGCTCTAAAACTACTTTAAAAAAATTAGTTTCTTCTTCCGTTAAGTACCAGGGATAATAGCCTGGAACATAACTTCTAAAAAATGGCAATAAATTTTTTCCTTTAGGATCTATTCCTAGCTCAAGAATTGTATTGATATCTCTCTTATCAAGAAAATCTAAATTTTCATAAGTCAATGACAAACAATATTGAGTTGAGAACATATTTATTCTTCCAGGATAAGTTTCTCCTGACAATACCTTTAAATATCCATCCAATCCTTTAATTCCAAGATAAACATTAATGCCAAAGACTTCTTTTACGTTACCCAATATACAAACATAACCAATTTCACCATTTTTAGGGTTCATAACACCAAACATGTCAGTGTCCTCCATATATTCCCAGCATTTAATTTTCCTAAATTTTATTGCCAATTCATATAAAGGCTTTAATTTTTCAATTGAGGGAAATCTTTCATTCATAATTCATTTTCCTTTTAATAATTTTGATAAACTATTTTGTCATATTTTACAGTATATTTTGTAAAATATTAATAAATTGCAAACATTAATAATTTTGTGTTATATCTTTGTTTTGCAGGATCTGAAATGAAGCCTAGTCAGACCAGACAAATGAAAAATGATTTGTTTTTTCAGGAAGAAATTATAAAAAAAGGAAAGGTTATTTTAAATGCGCAGTAGTAATAAATGGCCTAATACAGCATTAGATGATATAGATTCTGCTAAGATTACTGGAAAATTATTATTTGAAAGGATACGCCGATTCTTTTTAAGAAGTATAAATTGATAATTGTAGACTTTGCTCATTCAGGGCGGTATATTTCATCATAATTTCTTTTTTGTGTTTTTTCTTCATTCATTTTTCCATACCGGATAGAAAAATTTCCGCCCGGTTTTAGAACATTGTGGAGTTCCAGTATGTTTTTCTCTTGTAAGTAAATTTATGAAAGGCATCTCATATAAATTATAAATTATAGTGTCAATGCTCTTGTTGTCGAGACTAGTTTCCCTGATATCAGATAATATAAGTCTTATTAAAACTAAAGCTCTATTTCTTCTTTTTCAACCTGGACTTTTCGGTAATGGTAAAATTTTGCCTTGTATAAAATAATCATTAGAACCCAGGCAAAAAGTGCAAATATCATATTTAATATCAGAAAAGTAATTTCAAGTATCCCAAATAAAATAAAAGCAGGAATTATCAGGATTAAATTTCTAGTATTTATAGGAATTTCATTAATTTTGTTGTTTAAAAGTCTTGTATATACCTCTCCCATAGTTTCCTGGCTGCTTATTTCAATCCCCCAATTTTTAGATAAATTTTTTCTATATTTATTTATAAGATAAGGATTTGCAGTGGGAGCTAGTCTTTTTACCTCATCTACAAATAATTCTCTAAATTCATCATCACTCATATATTCCATCATATTTACTTCTTTTAAATCATATATACCCTTATCCTTAAGATAATTAATAATCGCTTCTGATGATTTTTCTATATTTATAAGAGGTTTTATTTCTTCTTCATCATCTTCACCTTTTATAAATGGAAGTCCTATAATGGAGTTAATAACAATAAATTCATCTACACTCATTTCCATATCGTAAATTGGTAGGGGGAAAAATTTAACTGCAACTTTGCCAAAGGTATTGCCTATCTTTTTAATATATTCCTCTTTTATTTGTATATTTCCATAACTATCCAGCAAAGGTGAGTTAAAACAAAATAGTGTTGAAAATAAAATAGCAAAGATAATCAGAATTACTGGACCTGCTTTCAATATAGCTTTTACAGGATGAAATACTATGCTGTTTTTTCTCTCATATGCTAGATTTTTATTGGTTAAATTAATCCCGCTAAAAAGTATACAGGCAACTACAACATAACTAATAATAGCAGGTACACTTACCCATAACCCCTGTTTTCTTAAAAAAAATATTAGAAAACTAAAGGTAGTAAAAAAAGAAAAAACAAGCACCACTTTTCTATTATCTACTAACGCCAAGCATATCATCAGGAATGTGAAAAAAATACAAAAAGAAATGAATGTATATAAAAGGTCAAAAATTACCCTGCCCTCTTGCCACAAAAAGAGTCTTTTAAGTAAATACAAGCTAAGTACTGATAGTAAGAAGCAAAAAAAGGAAAAACAGATAGGTTTAATAATTTTTGCTTTAAGTTCCATTTATTTACTATTTATCTAAGTGGCAAAATATAATTTTAGAAACATTATTTTTTATTCTTATAATTTTCTGGTTCAATTAATTATAATTGGTAATACTGTTAAGAAGTCTATATAATTTTATTAATGTCAATAATACTATTCTATAACAATAATTTCAATGCAAAAACTTTTTAATGAAATATATTCAAATTTATTTTAAAAGAAACTGTAAAGTACTGTTAGAGTTGTTTTATTTCAATTAAAGATTTAGACTGATTAAATATTTTAATACTATTTCAAATATTTTTCCATTGCTATAATAATAAGCATTTATAATGTTTTTAAAAAAACAGGTGGGATATTATTAATACCGTACTGGATATTGATTTGAAATTAAATACAGAGAATATAAAAGATTTCATCAGAGGATATATAGCCACGCTTAGAAAAGATGGGGCAGTAGTTGGACTCAGCGGGGGGATTGATTCTGCGGTTGTTTTAAAATTATGCTCCGAGGCAATCGGAAATGAAAATGTCTTAGCTGTAATACTTCCTGAAAGGGATTCAGACTCAAAGAATATAAAAGATGCTGTAAGACTAGCAAAGGAGCTAAAAATAAGATACATAAATAAAAAGATCACACTTATTTTATCCTTAATCGGGATATACAGGATGTATCCTCCTTCATTTTTATTTAAAAAAAGTATTGTTGAAAAATATATAACTGGAAAAAGAAAGTCTATCTCTGAAAGCCTGGGTAAAGATCTGTATGTTTCTAATCTTACCGGTAGTTCAAATAAGGAGCTTTGCAGGGGGATGGCTTATTACAGAATAAAGAACAGAGTAAGAAGTGCATTACTTTTTTATTATGCAGAGTTGAATAATTATCTACTGGTAGGATGTGCCAATAAAAGTGAATGGATGACAGGTTTTTTTGTAAAATATGGTGACAGTATAGCAGATATTATGCCTGTAATTTCATTTTATAAAACACAAATTTTTGCTATGGCAGATTATTTGAAATTACCTGAATGCATTATAAGTAAAGCTCCCAGTCCTGATCTTTTACCGGGAATTTTAGATGAAGATATAATGGGGATTTCCTATAAAAAACTCGACATTATATTATATGGTTTGGAGAAAAAATACTCTTTTAGCAAGATAGCCGGTATTTCCGGTGCAACTTATAGTGAGATGAAAAGAGTTAAAGAAATTGTAGATAAGTCTGAGTATTTAAGAAAGTGGCCAATTATGTTTTAAGTCACCGGTAAAAAGCCTCAATTTACAGCAATAAATCCATTTAAAAAAATAATTGCTTATTCCCTTTATTTTTAATAAAATATTCGGGAATGTTTCAGGGTATTTAAGCTTATTAAATAATTTCATTTTTACATGAAGCTGAGATATATATAAAAAAGGAGTTTTTTTATGGATTTTATTAAAGATGCTGTGTATTTCGTACCAATTCTTGGAGTAATAGGGTTATTAACTATTCTTGCAGTCTACATTTTTATATCCAGACAAAATCCTGGCAATGAAAAAATGGTAGGAATAGCAAATCAAATTAGAGAAGGTGCAATGACATATATGAGACGACAGCTGCTATATGTCGGAGTGTTTGTCGTGATTATTGTTGCCTTACTCGCTATTTTCTTAAAAGATCCAAACATTCCGAATTTTGGTATTTATACTGCAATAGCTTATGCATTGGGGGGCATGACATCCATAACTTGCGGGTTTATAGGAATGTCTGCAAGTACAAAAGCGAACGTCAGAACTGCAAATGCTGCTAATCAGAAAAGCATGTCCAAAGCTCTAAGTATTGCTTTCAACGGCGGCGCTATAATGGGTCTAGCAGTTGCAAGCGTTGGATTAATAGGATTCGGAGGCCTTTACTTACTTATAATGAAGATAACAAATGGCAATATATTGTATCTTTCAATTATAAATGGATTTGCGATGGGTGCAAGTTCAATTGCTTTGTTTATGAGAGTTGGTGGCGGAATATACACAAAATCAGCAGATGTCGGAGCTGATTTAGTTGGAAAAATAGAAGCCGGTATACCTGAAGATGATCCAAGAAATCCAGCTGTTATAGCTGATAATGTTGGAGATAATGTCGGCGATGTTGCAGGAATGGGTGCAGATTTATATGAAAGTTACGTGGGAAGCATTGTAGCAGCTATTGCTCTGGCTGTTACTACAGGTTCTGCTGCTGCAATATCTGGAATGGTTATTTCACAGAATCCAGCTGCTTTTGCGGTATTTCCAATATTTGTTGCAGGAGCGGGTTTGATTGGAAGTTTATTTTCAGTATTAGCAATGAAAATTCTACAGAAATTCAATCCACCCTTAGCATTAAGATTATCATCATGGATTGCAGCTGTTATTATGTTAGCGATAGCATATCTTATATGCCCATTATTACATATTGATATAAAATTTGCTCATGCTGCTGCCAGTGGTTGTGTAATCGGTATAGTAATCGGTTTGCTGTCAGAATATTATACTTCCGGAAAATCAATTAAGAGCATAGCAGAAACAGCCAAAACAGGGCCGGCTACCGTTATAATAAATGGTCTTGCAACCGGTATGCAATCAATAATTTTACCGGTTGTTGGTATTTGCGCCGCAATAGGAGTCAGTTTTTATTTTGCAGGTTTATATGGGATTGCAATTGCTGCTGTAGGTATGCTTGGAACAATAGGCGTTACAATGGCCGTTGATGCTTATGGCCCTATAGCTGATAATGCCGGTGGTATAAGTGAAATGAGCGGATTGGGACCTGAAACGAGAAAAATCACTGACAGTCTTGATTCTCTTGGAAATACAACTGCAGCTATAGGTAAGGGATTTGCAATTGGTTCCGCAGCCTTAACTGCATTAGCTTTATACGCAGCTTACGGTCTTGCAGCCGGAGTAGATATAATTAATCTTACTAATCCAAAGGTTGTAATTGGAACATTTTTAGGAGGTTTAATACCATTCTTTGTAGCTTCAAGTACAATGAGAGCAGTTGGTTCTGCTGCATTTAAAATGGTTGAGGAAGTTCGAAGACAATTTAGAGAAATAAAAGGATTAATAGAAGGAACTGCAAAGCCAGACACAAAAAGGTGTATTGATATTGCAACAAAAGCAGCAGTAATTAGAATGATAGTTCCAGGCTCGATAGCAGTTGTTTTTCCTGTAGCAGTTGGTTTAATTTTAGGAAAAGAAGCATTAGGAGGTGCTCTTGCAGGTGCTACAGTTGTTGGAGTTATGTTAGCTTTAATGATGGCTAATGCAGGTGGAGCATGGGATAACGCTAAAAAGTACATAGAAGGAGGCAATCTAGAAGGCTTTGGTAAAAAAAGCGAACCTCATAAAGCAGCGATTGTTGGCGATACAGTAGGGGATCCCTTCAAGGATACATCAGGTCCATCCATGAATATTTTAATAAAATTAATGTCAGTAGTAAGTCTGGTTTTAGCACCCTTATTAAAAAATGCTACTTCATTACTTGATTTACTAAAATTTTAATTAATCTCAAATTATATATTAAATTTAACCAGGCAGCCTGAAAGAAAACTAAAAAATATGGATGGAATAAAATCAATCAATAAGTTTAGTTGTTTATTGAAAGTTTGGCTTTATTATTATAAAATCAGCCACAGTTAAATAGACATTACCAAAAATGAGAATAAAAAATGCACAGGTGTAGAAAATGCATCTGTGCATTTTTATTTTTATCTCTTTGTCATGGTTTCCAATAAATTTACGGTAAGATTTAAAATTATTTATATTTGTGGTATTTTATTACTGTGAAAAATAATATAAATACAATAATAAAAAGATTACTTGATAGTTTTAAAGAAGAAAGAATAAATAAAGAAGATGTTATCTCAAAAATTAAAGAAATATATTTTGAAGATATTGGTTTTGCAAAAATAGATCACCACCGCCTGCTGAGAAGGGATTTCCCGGAGGTAATATACGGGGCTAATAAGACCCCGGAGCAAATCCTGGAGATAGCAAAAAAGATATTAAACTATTCATCTGTACTCCTTGTTACCAGAACCACAATCGAAGTTTTTAGATTATTAAAAAAGAAAATTAAAAATATTAAATTTAATTCCAGGTCAAATATTATTTATACACCGCTTGATATTCCGGATGATAACCTGAGTGAAGGAATTACTGTAATATGTGCAGGAACTTCGGATATAAGTGTGGCGGAAGAAGCGGCGATAACCGGTTATCTTATGAAGAATAAAGTTAAAAAGATTTATGATGTCGGAGTTGCAGGTATTCACAGACTGGTAAGTTTTAAGGATGAACTAAACCGGTCAAATGTGATTGTAGCAGTTGCCGGGATGGAAGGGGCACTTCCGGGGGTGGTAAGTTCAATGGTAGATTGTCCGGTAATTGGAGTTCCTACAAGTGTGGGGTATGGGACAAGTTTTAAAGGGATATCACCGCTTCTTACCATGTTAAATTCCTGCAGCCCCGGAGTGGTCGTGGTAAACATTGATAATGGATTCGGAGCAGGTTATGCAGCCGGAATAATTAACAGGGTGATTAAAAGGGGTAAATCTACTTAAAGTAAAAGTTTTTTATATTTATCGTAAAAAATTAGTTTTTAATAGTATATGTGTAATATTGTTTAAGATATATTATAATTATAACAGTTAATAAAAAATTTTTAGGACGATTATGGTTGATATAGATTATAAAAAAGAAAAAATAGGACAAATACTTCTGGAAAGAAAGAGTGTTGACGAAATTAATGATGCTGCCAGAGAAGAAGGAATGAGAACTCTGCTTGAAAGTGGAGCTTATAAAGTTGCAGAAGGATTAACTTCTCTTGAAGAGCTATATAGAGTAGTTTTTTAAGGTTTATGAAATATTTAGACTGAAAATCTTAGTCAAAAAGAATAACTAGATTCTGTTAGAATGAAAAGAGACAATTTCGTCCATTTGCATGTCCATAGCGAATACTCTTTATTAGACGGTGCTTCAAGAATAAAAAAATTAATCGAGAGAGCCTGCGAGTTCAATATGCCTGCTCTAGCATTAACTGATCATGGAGTTATGTATGGTGCTATTGAATTTTACACACAGGCAAAAAAATCAGGAATAAAACCCATAATTGGCTGTGAGGTATATCTGGCCCCGAAAAGTAGATGGGACAAGCAATCGGAAAGAGAAAAAAAGGAAGAAACTTCTTACCATCTGATTCTACTGGCTGAAAATAACCGGGGTTATCAGAATCTGATGAGATTGGTCAGTCTGGGGTTTTTAGAGGGATTTTATTATAAACCAAGAGTGGATAAAGAGCTGCTCAGGGAGTTTAAAGAGGGTATAATTGCATTGAGTGGCTGTATTGCCGGTGAGATTCCAAAATGTATTATTTTGGATAAAACCAAAAGTGCAAAAAAAGTTTTAGAGGAATATATAGATATTTTCGGAAAGAATAATTTTTTTTTAGAGCTGCAGGATTCTGGTATACCAGATCAAAAGAAAGTAAATAAGACTTTATCGGAGTTATCTTCGGAATATAATATTCCATTAGTGGCTACAAATGATGTGCATTATTTAAACAAGGAAGATAGTAAAGCTCATGATGTTCTGCTCTGTATCCAGACCGGCTCCACTATAAATGAAAAAGGCCGCCTGAGGTTTCCAACAGATGAATATTATTTTAAAAGTTATGATCAAATGAACGAGCTTTTTAAAGAATTCCCGGGTGCTCTTGAAAACACGCTGGAGATTGCCAATAGATGTAATATAAATATAAAGTTTGATATGAACCTGATACCATCTTTCCGGGTTCCTGACAACTATAGTGCAGATGAATATTTGAAAAAGTTATGCTATGAAGGTACTAAAAAAAGATATGAGAGTATTACTAATGAGATTGATAGAAGAATACAAAAAGAGCTGGAAGTTATAGAGAAAATGGGTTTTTCGGAATATTTTCTAATAGTTTGGGACCTTATTAAATTTGCCAGGAATAATAGCATAAGAGTAGGACCGGGAAGAGGTTCGGCAGCGGGCAGCATAGTTTCTTACCTGTTGGGGATAACGGATATCGAACCTTTAAAGTACGGACTTTTATTTGAAAGATTTCTAAATGAAGAACGTAAAGGTATGCCTGATATTGATATAGATTTTTGTTATGAGAAGAGGGATGAAGTTATCAGGTATGTTACTCAAAAATATGGTGACAGAAGAGTTGCCCAACTAATTACTTTTGGAACAATGGCTGCCAGGCAGGCTATAAGGGATGCAGGAAGGGTAATGGAAGTGCCTTATGCTGAAGTAGACAGGATAGCAAAGATGATCCCAATGGAATTAAATGTGACAATCGGAAATTCATTAGATTTGGTCCCGGATTTAAAAGAAGTTTATAAAAATGATAAAAAAATAAGAGAAGTAATTGATACCGCAATTTCACTTGAGGGGATATCCAGGCAGGATTCAATTCATGCTGCAGGAGTTGTAATCTCATCAGAGGATCTTTACAACTATACACCCATACAAAAAGAGAATGAAGGTGATATTGTAACCCAATATAAAATGGAGGATATTCAAAAAATTGGACTACTTAAAATGGATTTTCTGGGATTGAAAACACTATCAATGATAGACAAAACCTTATTCTTGATTAATAAAACCAAAAATATAGATATAGATATTAATAATATTAATCTGGATGATAAAAAAACTTTTAATATGTTGTGTGAAGGTGAATGCCTGGGAGTATTCCAGCTTGAAAGCCCGGGAATGCGGGAACTGGTAATAAATTTAAAACCAACCAAATTTGAAGACTTGATAGCGCTTCTGGCATTATATAGACCTGGTCCTCTTCAAAGTGGAATGGTGAGTGATTTCGTAGAAAGTAAAAATGGGAGAAAGAAAATAAACTATCTGCACCCATCTCTTGAAAAAATTCTTGAAAGTACTTACGGAATTATTCTATATCAGGAACAGGTTATGGGAATAGCATCAGAACTGGCTGGTTTCAGTATGTCGGAAGCAGACATCCTGCGAGGAGCCATTAGTAAGAAAAAGAGGAGTTTACTTTCAAAACAAAAAAGTAAATTTATAGAAGGTGCTAAAAACAAAGGGATAGATGAAAAAATTTCAGTAAAAATATTTGAACTTGTAAATCATTTTGCTGAATATGGATTTAACAAGTCTCACAGTGCTGCATACGCGATGATTTCATACCAGACTGCTTATCTTAAGGCTAACTATCCTGTAGAATTTATGGCAGCACTGCTTAGTATCAGAATGGGCAGCCAGGAAAAAGTAGCTCAATACGTTAATGAAACAAGAAGAATGGGTATTACAGTCCTCCCGCCGGATATCAATGGAAGTTTTACTGATTTTACTGTAGTGGAAAATTCTATCAGATTTGGCTTGTCAGCTATTAAAAATGTTGGGACTAATGTTATTGAATGTATAGAAAAGGAGAGAAAGAAAAGTGGTAAATTTGAAAATTTTATAGATTTTTGTCAAAGAGTTGACAGTAGCGTATTAAACAAGAAGACCCTTGAGAGCTTAATAAAAAGCGGAACATTTGATTCTCTTGGCCAGAGCCGGAAATATCTTTTAGAGAGTTATGAAAAAATTATAGAAGAGACTTTAAAGATTAAAAAAGATAGAGACATTGGCCAGTTTTCATTATTTGATTTTGATGGTGACAGGGGAGAGAAAATATTACTGGGTGGAGTCTACAAAATAGAGAAACAATTTGAGGAATTTTCAAAAAAAGAGTTATTAAATTTTGAGAAAGAAATGCTGGGCCTTTATATCTCAGGGCACCCTTTGTTTGAATATGAAGATTCCCTTTTTAAGCTGACTCCAATAGAAGCCTTGAGCAGTATAGAAGATAAAACTAATATTGCTGTTGGGGGAATTATAAATAGAGTAAAAATTATATTTACAAAAAAAGACCAGCAGATGTGTTTTGTAAACATAGAAGATATCAGTGACAGCGTAGAAGTAGTTGTATTCCCGTCAGTTCTTGGTAGGTACAGAGAAGTTGTTTCCGAAGATAAAATTGTAAAAATTAAAGGTAAATTAGATAAAAAAGAAGATCAGATAAAGATTATCGCCAGTGAAATAGAAGAATTGGAAAAAAATAAAAGAATAGATAAAAATCAAGAAGAACTTATAGGTGATAAAAATAATAAAGTTATTTTTGCTGCAAGGAAGAGAGATATGGATAAGAATTTTATCAACAGGTTTTATGATATATTAAAAAAATATCCTGGATTTGATGAAGTAGAGTTTAAAGTAACAAGTGAAAATGGAAAGGATATAGAAAGAATTTATAAACTTCCATCCAGCTATCGGATAAATTTAAATCAATCTCTCAAAGAGTGTCTCAGGGAAGTATTTTCAGATAAAATTAACTGGGATAGGGTATAAGTATATAAAAATACCGAAAGGAGTTGCCATGTATGATTTAAAATTTGCAGTTGTGGGAGCTGGTCATGGGGGGAAAGCCATAGCAGCACATCTGGCAATAAAAGGGTTTACAGTTAATTTATATAATAGAACATTTTCAAGAATCCAGCCAATAAAGAAAATGCGGGGTATTGAGCTGGAAGGTGAAGTAAAAGGTTTTGGTAAACTTAACATAGTAACAAGTGACATAGAAAAAGCAATAAGAGGCGTAGATGTAATTATGGTGGTTGTGCCGGCAAATGGTCATAATTATGTTGCCAGGATATGTGCGCCTTTTTTAAATGAGAACCAGGTTGTAGTTTTAAATCCGGGAAGAACGTGTGGGGCGCTAGAATTTTTAAATGTTTTACGGGAAGAAGGTAACCAGAAAGATATTGTCATAGCTGAAGCGCAGACTTTTATATATGCAAGTAGAGGTATGGGTCCGGCTGCAGTAAAAATATTTAGAATAAAACAGGCAATACCGGTGGCTGCAATACCTTCTAGAAAAACTGAAATGGTGGTTGAAAAATTAAATGTGGCGTTTCCCGAATTTATCCCTGCTGCCAGTGTTATTGAAACAAGCTTCAATAATATGGGTGCAGTATTTCATCCATCAATTACTATACTTAATCTGAGCAGGATTGAGTCTACTTTGGGAAATTTTCAATTTTATATAGAAGGAGTTACCCAATCTGTGGCAAAAATCTTGGATGCAGTGGATAAGGAAAGAGTGATGGTTGCAAGAAAATTAAAGTGTGCCAGGGTGTATTCTGCCATTGAGTGGCTGTCAATGGCTTACAATGTAGTAGAAGACAACCTGTTTGATGCAATCCATAGTAATCCCGGATATGTGGGAATAATGGCTCCGAAAACTATAAATGTCAGATATATAACAGAAGATGTTCCCATGAGTCTGGTGCCTATTTCTGAATTCGGGAAAATATTTGGGCTGAAGACAAAGGTAATTGATTCGCTTATTGATATAGCCAATTCAATATTTAAAAAAGATTTCAGAGAGAGCGGGAGGAATCTTTCAAGGCTAGGACTGGAGGGATTGGATTTAAGCCAGATAAGAAATATATTGATTAAAGGAAAGAAATAACTATAAAGTTATGAAGAAGATATTAGGCGCTTGTGTGGGGAGCTGTGTACATGTTGCAGGTATATTAAATTTTTTAAACTTAGCAAGTAAGTATGATTACAGTACTAAATTCTTAGGTTCTGCCTGTGCAATTGATAAATTAAAAAAAGAAATAGAAAAATATAATCCTGATATAGTAGCTATAAGTTATCGTCTTTCACCGGAGAGCGCTCTTCCGATACTGGTGGAATTTAAAGAAAAAATAATAGAAAAAATACGGGGAGTAAAAATAGAATTCATACTGGGAGGGACAAAGCCGGTAGCTGAAGTTGCAAAGAAACTCAGTATTTTTGATGTTATATTTACAGGTGAGGAAAGTATAGAAGAAATTGAAAGTTATTTAAATAAAAAGAAAGTAAAAATTTGCAGTGAAATTCCCCCGCAGAGTCTTTTAGAAAGAATTAAGTACAGAAAACCTTTACCTGTAATGAGACATCATTTCGGAAGGCCAACATTAAATGAAACACTGGAAGGAATAAAGAGGATTTCACTCAGTGGACTGGTGGATGTAATATCAATCGGTCCGGATCAAAATACCCAGGAATTCTTTTTTCATCCTGAAAAAATAGATATAAAACAAAATGGCGCTGGAGGAGTTCCCCTTAGAAGTGAAAAGGATTTTAAAAGTCTTTATGTTGCATCAAGAACGGGTAATTATCCACTGCTACGATGTTATAGTGGTACAAATGATATTATAAAAATGGCAAAGGTTCTTCTGGATAATATTAATAATGCATGGTGTGCCGTTCCTCTTTGCTGGTATAATGAGCTTGACAATAGAAGCGAAAGAAAAGTGGAAGAGTCGATTGCTGAAAATCAATCAGTAATGAAATGGCATGGCCAGAGAGATGTGCCGGTAGAAGTCAATGAGTCTCATCATTGGAGCCTGCGTTACTCTCCTGATTCTATCGCAGTGGCAGCTGCTTACATTGCTGCTTATAATGCTAAAATGATGGGAGTGAAAGTTTATATTTCCCAATATATGTTCAATACTCCTCCGGAAACTTCATTTACAATGGATTTAGCAAAAATGTTAGCTAAAGTGGAACTGGTAGAATCTCTTCATGATAAAAATTTTACAACAATCAGGCAAACCAGGTCAGGATTGTACAGCTATCCAACTGATTTTGATAAGGGTAAAGGTCAGCTTGCTTCTTCAACTCTGCTTCAGATGCAGCTGGATCCCGACATTGTACATGTTGTCGCATATTGTGAAGCAGATCACGCTGCAAAGCCTGAAGATATTATAGAAAGTGTAAAGATAACAAAAAAAGTCATAGAGAATTATCTGTGTGGTTGTCCCGATATGAAATTGGATGAAAGGGTTTGGCAAAGAAAAGAAGAATTAATTGCAGATGCCAAATTGATTATTGATAAAATAAAGAAATTGGATAAAGATAATAAATACAAGGATCCGTTAATATCTCCTGCTATAATTTCTAAGGCAATAAAGATAGGTGTACTGGATGCTCCACACTTATGTGGAGTAAAAGCGGCAAAGGGTGCAATTAGAACTATGTTTATTGATGGTAAAAATTTAACAGTTGACCAGGATTATAAACCTGTTAGTGAAAAGGGCAGACTTAGCAGAATATCAGAAGAATCTTAAAAATTGAACCTTTTTTTAAAATA
>Ga0172365_10000233_pt1 | contig 35770 bp, 28 predicted proteins | sample LakKivSesite48cm_FD_114535 | JGI IMG/M metagenome (GOLD analysis project Ga0172365, IMG submission 114535) | Sediment microbial communities from Lake Kivu, Rwanda - Sediment site 48cm | ecosystem: Environmental > Aquatic > Freshwater > Lake > Sediment | place: Rwanda: Western Province, Lake...
CCCTCAAGTATTTTAATCCGCTCCAGCTCGGATGTCAATTTAGCCTCCTTACCTCAACTGAATCTTAAGAGTAGATTTTAGTTGGGAAGTTATTTCCTGCATGGCCCGGTCTACCTCTTCGGTCTGAAGGGTGCGGGTCGAATGCCGGAAGTAAAATCTCACGGAAAAGCTGACCTTCCCCGGCGGCAGGGTTTTCCCCTGAAACCTGTCATAAATCAGGAAATTTTCCAGACAGGGTATATTGAGCTTTTGCAGGTGCTGCTGAATCTCCTGGTAGGTAAGGCTATCATCCACCAGGAAGGACAGGTCGCGGCTGGTTCCGGGGTACCTGGGAACCGGCTGGAAACTGAAAACCCGGGGCTGTTTGCGCAACAGTTCATTCAAATCTAATTCGGCGCAGAAAGCCGGCCGTTCCAGGTCATAACTCCTGGCCAGGTTGCGGTTCAGCAGGCCCAGGTATCCCACGGGTTCGTTTCTCACCAGGACTTTCAGGGCCTGACCCGATTCAAAAAACGGATGCTCAATTGGCTCAAAAGAAATTTGTTCGTAGCCCAGGTAGTTGCAGATGTCTTCCACCGCCCCCTTGAGGACAAAGAAATCGGTTTCCATTTCCCCCTCTTTCCAGGTCCGGCCTGACCGGAGGCCGGTGGTCAGAATCCCCAGGTTAAGGTTTTCCCGGTGGGTTTCTTCCTGTTCCCAGTAGTAGATATTGCCCACTTCAAAAATGTGCACCCCTTCGGCTTCCCGGTTGAAATTCCAGACGGCGTTTTCTACCAGTCCGGGAAGAAGGGAAGTTCTGAGGGTTGATAATCTGGCTGATATGGGATTCTGCAGCTGTATCGGACGGCAGCCGGTCTGCCAGAGCTGTTCCTTTTCCGGGTCGGCGAAGCTGAAATTTATGACTTCATCAAATCCGTGATGGAAGAGAACCTCTTTCAAACGCCAGACCCGTTCTCTTCTCCGGTCAACGGGTAGTTCAAATGACTTAACCGGGGTCATTACGCTCGGAATGAGGTCGTAGCCATAGAATCGGGCCACTTCTTCAACCAGGTCGGCTTCTCTTTCCAGGTCAACCCGAAAGCTGGGTATCTCGACTGTCCAGATCTGGGGGCTCTGCTCCCTGAGTTTCAGCCCGAGGCCGGTGAGGGTCTTCACCACAAATTCCGGCTCGATTTCCAGCCCGAGAAGCTCGTTGATCCGCCTCAATCTGAGGCTGACGGCCCTGGGTTTTCTTGGCGCCGGATAGACGTCGAGCAAGCCTTTAGAAACCCGGCCGCCAAATTCGCACAGCAGCGAAGCGGCCATGACGGCTGCGGTCGGAGCAGCATTGGGATCGGCCCCGCGTTCGAAGCGATAGGAAGCGTCGGTGCTCAGCCCCAGCTTCTTGGCGGTCAGCCTTATAGAAACGGGATTGAAGTTGGCGCTTTCTATGAAAACATCAGTGGTGCTCTCGGTAATTCCAGATTCTTCTCCGCCGATTACCCCGGCAATTGCCACCGGCGTGGTTTCGTCAGCGATCACCAGCATCTCGGGGTCCAGTTCCACCGTCTCGCCTTCCAGGGTGCGGATGGTCTCGCCCTTTCTGGCCTTCCGGATTTTGATTTTGTTTCCCCTTAATTTGCTCAGGTCGAACGTATGAATCGGCTGTCCCAGGGAAAAGCATACATAATTGCTGATGTCCACCACATTGTTGATCGGTCTGAGTCCAACGGCTTCCAGCCGCTTTTTAAGCCAGTCAGGAGAGGGGCCAACCTTAACTCCTTTCACCACCAGACCGCAATAGCGCGGACAGAGCTGGGGATCCAGGATGTTTATATCGATCAGCTCGGATGTGGTCCGGGAGAGTTCCCGGAGCGGCCAGTTCCTGGTTTTCAGGCTTAATCCCAGCAGGGTGGCCAGCTCCCTGGCCACGCCCAGGTGACCGAGGGTATCAGGACGGTTGGCATAAGTCTCAATTTCGCAGACGGTGTCATCTTCGTATTTGACGACGGTCTCAACCATCAGTCCGATCTGGTTCAGGCAGCCGGCCAGCTCCTCGGGGTCGAGGTTGAGGTTTACATATTCTTTTAGCCAGGCGTAGGATATTTTCATCTTCGGTTAAACTGCCTTAAAAATCTTAAATCGTTCTCGTAAAAATGCCTGATTTCCGGAATCTGGAAAGCAAACATGGCCGTCCGGTCTATTCCCAGGCCGAAAGCCCAGCCGGAATAAACTTCCGGGTCGATGTTAACATTCTTAAAAACCTGGGGGTCGACCATCCCGGCTCCCAGGATTTCTTTCCAGCCGCTCCCGCCACACACCCGGCAGGCGGGGTCCTGTCCTCCGCAGACAATGCATTCTATGTCCACTTCGGCCGAGGGCTCGGTGAACGGAAAGAAGCTCGGGCGGAAACGCAATTTGATTTTTTCTCCGAACAGAGCCTTGATGAAGAATTCCAGAGTCCCCTTGAGGTGGGCGAAGGTTATTCCCTTATCCACCACCAGACCTTCCACCTGATAGAACATCGGGAGATGGGTGGGGTCTGGGGTTTCCCGCCGGAAAACCTTTCCTGGAATTATTATTCTGAGGGGAGGCTTCTTTTTTTTCATCACCCGGATCTGGACCGGGGAAGTGTGGGTTCTGAGGAGGAGCTGGTCATTTATATAGAGAGTGTCCCAGCTGTCCCGGGCGGGATGATGGGGCGGGAAATTGAGAGCCTCGAAATTGTAATAGTCGGTTTCTATCTCCGGTCCTTCTTCCACAGAAAAACCCATAGCCGTAAAGATCTTCTCGATTTCTCTCTGAAAAAGGGTGATGGGATGGGGTGCTCCCCAGTATAACTGTCTGCCCGGAAGGGTAAGGTCGTCAATCAGCTTCTGCCTGACCGGAGTCTGAAACTTCTGCTCGAGCTCAGCCAGGCGGTTCTGAATTTCGGCTTTAAGCTCATTGAGTGTCCGCCCCGCGCTCTTTTTTTCTTCCGGGCTCAGGGTTTTAAGCTCTTCGAACAGCAGGGTCAGATGGCCTTTCTTTCTGCCGAGGAAGAGCTGGCGCAGTTCTTCCACCCCCTGCGCCTCCTTTACCCTGGATTCCTGGTCGGCGAAAAGGCGGCGGCAATGTTCGATTTTTTCCAGCAGGCTGCTCATGGCCCCGCTCAGACCTGGGCTTGCTTGACCTTATCAACCAGGAAGGCAAAAGTCTGGGGAGCGGAGACGGCAATTTCGGCCAGTATTTTCCGGTCGAGGTCTATGTTCAGAGACTTCAGACCCTTAATAAACCGGCTGTAAGACAGTCCGTTGGCTTCAGCCGCAGCCTTGATTCTTATGATCCACAGCTGGCGGAAATCTCTTTTTCGGGCCCGTCGGTCGCGGTAGGCGTACTGCAGGCCTTTTTCCACAGTCTCCTTGGCCGTGCGGTAGTTACTCTTTTTTGTTCCCCGGTAACCTTTTGCTAATTTTAATATCTTTTTTCTTCTGGCTCTTTTCTTAGCGCTTCTTTTTACTCTTGGCATAGGCGCTTCTCCTTTCTCGAAGTGATGTCAACAGTCAGCCTGGAAAGCCTGCCTAAAAATCATAGGGCAACATTTTCTTGACGGTCTTGCGGTCAGCCGGGCTCAGCTCAGCCGGTTTTCCCAGTTGCCTGATTCTCTTGGCAGCCTTTTTAGTCAGAATGTGGCTCTTGTTGGCTTTTTTGTGCAGCACCTTTTTGCTGGCTGTTATCTTGAACCTCTTTCTGGCTGCTTTGTTGGTTTTTAGTTTTGGCATCTTTACCTCCTGTTTTTATCGGCACTATCAGTGCTGTGCTGGCCCAATTGTGGGTCTTGACTTCACCGTCCTGGCGGGCGATGTCGGAAACATCTGCCAGAACTCTGTCCATTATCTGCTGGGCCATTTCGGGATGAGCTCGCTCTCTTCCTCTTATCATTATTGTTATCTTGACCTTGTTCCCTTCCTCTATGAACCGCCGGACATGTTTCATCTTGAAGTTGTAATCATGGATGCTGATTTTCGGCCGGAATTTGATCTCCTTTATCTGAATCTGCTTCTGATGCTTTTTGGCTTCGTGTTCTTTTTTGTGCAATTCATAGAGGAATTTGCCGTAATCCATGATCCGGCAAACCGGCGGGGACGCCTGGGGAGCGATCTCCACCAGGTCCAGTCCTCTTTCTCTGGCCAGGGTCAGGGCCTGATGAACTGGCATTACTCCCAGCTGGTTTTTATCCTCATCAATCACCCGGATCTCCGGAGCTCTGATCATCTCATTAATCCGGTGTGGTCTTTCCTTGCTTTTTGCCGGACGGTAGGGTTCTCGATGATAAATAGTTGACCTCCTTTTATGATAAGTTTATTTCTAAGGACTTTTTGCTTACCAGTTCTTTCAACCGGGCCATCAACCAGTCAATGGCCACCTGGCCGCGGTCTCCCTGACCGTGAATTCTGAGCGACAGATTGCGGCCGCTGACTTCCTTATCGCCCACGATAGCCATCAGCGGAATCTTCTGCATCTCGGCCTGTCTGATTTTTTTATTGACCTTTTCTCTGGAATCGTCGACCTGGACTCTGAATCCTTCCACCTGGAAGAGTTCATGCAGTTCTCTGGCGTAGGCTTCGTGCCGGTCGGCAATAGGCAGGATGACCATCTGAACAGGGGCCAGCCAGAAGGGGAAGCTGCCTTTGTAATGTTCTATCAGCACTCCGAAAAATCTTTCCATTGACCCCAGCAGTGCCCGGTGGACGAGGAAAGGCCGGTGGAAGTTGCCATCCTCTCCCACATAGCTCAGGTCAAAGCGTTCGGCCAGGTTGAAATCCAGCTGGACGGTGGTGCACTGCCAGAGGCGGCCGATGGCGTCCTTGATTTTGATGTCGATTTTGGGCCCGTAAAAAACGCCCTCGCCCTCATCAATCTGATAGGGAAGGCCGGCATGCTTCAGAGCTTCTTCCAGAGCCTTTTCTGCTTTGTTCCAGTCTTCAAGGCGACCTACATACTTATCGGGTCTGGTGGCCAGATATATTCCATAATTACTGAAGCCAAAGGCGCTCAACAGTTTTATGGCCAGCCGGATGACCCTTTTGATTTCATCTTCCAGCTGGTCGCCGCGGCAGAAGATATGGGCATCGTCCTGGGTGAAGCCGCGCACCCGGCAGAGGCCGTGGAGTACCCCGCTTCTTTCATAGCGGTAAACTGTGCCCAGTTCTGCCCAGCGCAGGGGTAGTTCCCGGTATGACCGCTGCTTTGATTTATAAGCAATTATGTGAAAAGGGCAATTCATGGGTTTAAGCTGGTACTTGAAGCCTTCGAACTCCAGGGGCGGAAACATGGCATCGTAGAATTCGGTATGGCCGCTTCTCTTCCAGAGGTCAAGCTTGGCTATGTGCGGGGAATAAATAAAATCATAACCATCCTTGAGATGTTCTTCTTTCCAGAAGGCTTCGATCAGGTGGCGGATTATGGCTCCTTTTGGATGCCAGATGACCAGGCCCCCGCCCAGGTCTTCGCTGGTTCCATACAGGTCGAGTTCCTGACCCAGATGACGGTGGTCGCGCTTTTTGGCTTCTTCCAGGAAATTAAGATAATCATCAAGCTCTTTTTGACTGAAGAAGGCCGTCCCGTAAATCCTCTGCATCTGGGGGCCGCGTTCATCGCCTTTCCAGTAGGCTCCGGAGACCGAAAGCAGCTTGAAATGCTGGATATAACCGGTTGAGGGCAGATGGGGACCTAAACAGAAATCTATGAAATCGCCCTGCTGATAGCAGGAGACCTGTTCCCCGCCTTTTTCCCTGATCAGCTCAACCTTCAGACTCTGTCCGCGTTCCTGAAAAACCTTTATGGCTTCTTCTTTGCTCAGAATCAGGCGTTTTACGGGCTGATCCAGATTGACGATTTCCCGCATCCTCTTTTCTATGGCTTCCAGGTCTTCCGGGGTAAAGGGAGTGTCGCGGAGAAAGTCGTAATAGAAGCCATTTTCGATCGCCGGGCCAACCCCGACCTGAATGCCGGGGAAAAGATCGGTGACCGCATGGGCCAGGAGATGGGCGGAGCTGTGCCTCAGGACTTCAAGGGCTTCAGAGTCGCCCGAAAAAACCAGATCGACTTCCATTTCTTTCTCGGCCGGGTAACTCAGGTCCAGAAGCTCGCCGTTCGAGCGAAAAAGGATGGGTTTTTCTGAAACGGGAATTTCAGACAGCAGGTCGGATAGAGGAGAGCCTTTTTTTATGAAAAAAATAGACTCCTCAACCTTGATTCTGATAAGGTCTTCCATTGGTTCAGTTCAACTTTTTACTTTAACTCTATCTTATCATAAACGGGCTAACTTTTATCTTCAGAAGATAAAAATTAGAACAGATGGTAGGCGCGGAGGGGATTGAACCCACGACCTCTTCCGCGTCAAGGAAGCGCTCTCCCACTGAGCTACGCGCCTGCCCAACGCTTTTTAAGCTCATATATATTAATTAAATCAGCCCTTAACTGTCAAGCAGACGGTATTTATGGTCGGCATGTCCGCTTATTTGATGGCCCTGATTGTATAGAGGGTCCTGTCACGGCGCGCCCCCTCCCGTCCTCGCTCACCGATCTCCCCGCGGGGAATCCTTTAAGCCGGGTGCAGGAGGATTCTGCTGCTGGACCACCCCATCATGATCGCAAATTACGAAAATAGAGATAATTACGAGCTTCTTCCTGTTTTTGCCCGGGGTTGGTGGATGGTCAGCTGCTCTGGTGAGCAACCCCCTTTTCTCTCCGCGGGGCTGTTACAGGCTGACAGCCGGCACAGAGAGGTCTATAATAATATCATGATCGGGCTGATGTCAGATTCGCATGATAACCTCCCGGCCATAAGGAAGGCCGTGGAGCTTTTTAATCGGCTGGGCTGCTCTCTGGTAGTTCATGCCGGCGATGTGGTGGCCCCCTTCGCGGCCAGGGAGCTTCAGAAACTTAACTGTCCGGTTAAGGCCGTTTTTGGCAACTGCGACGGAGAGAAAGAAGGTCTATCCTTAGCTTTCAAGGAGTTCGGCCAGATTGCCGCCGGTCCGCTGGCTTTCAATCATGCCGGTCTCCTCTTTTATGTTTCTCATTACCCGGTCGAGCGCCCCGCCGAAGGGGCCCGGGTGGTGGTTTTCGGCCATACGCATCGAGCTCAGGTTAACCGCGATGGGAATCTGGTTGTGGTCAACCCCGGGGAAGTTTGCGGCTGGGTCAAGGGAGTAAGCACAGTGGCCCTTCTGGACCCGGTCACCCTGGTGGTGGATATAATACCCTTATAGGGCAAAGGGGATTGATGAAAGGCATAAGTAACAGGCAGAAGCCGGCCTGGCTTCCGGCCAGAAAATCAGTCAAAAAAGGCTCTTTGCAGCCCGGATCAGACCGTACTGGATGGAGAAAGAAAAGGGACCGGGGAAAGAAGACGGGGGCCTGAAGATAAGTGGCGGATTCTCCGTTTCAGTGATCAGTGGCCATGATTGCAGTATGGCAGAACGGCTTCAATTTTAGTCGGTCTGCGACCTTTTGATTCAGCCACGGAGAGGGAGGAAGAGAGGGCGAAAGCTGGAGTTCTTTTGGGAAGAGGCCAGGCCAGCTCTTAGCCATCCCGGATACCGAGCCGCTGCCAGGACCGGCCGGGCATTAGACTTTAACCCCCCTTTTTTGCTATACTTATTTGTTAATTTTGCCCGAAGGCGGGCCCGGTTATAATTTAAAGCCCAAAGGAGTTTTTAGAATGAAAAAAGTCATCATCATGGGAGCTGCGGGAAGAGATTTCCACAACTTCAACGTCTTTTTCCGGGACAACAGGGATTATAAGGTGGTAGCTTTTACTGCTACCCAGATTCCCGACATTGAAGGCCGCAAGTACCCGGCGGCCCTGGCCGGGAAGCTCTATCCAAAAGGGATCCCCATCTACTCGGAAGCCGATCTAACCGAACTTATTAAAGCCTTCAGAGCTGACGAAGTCCATTTCGCCTATAGCGATGTTTCCCATGAATATGTGATGAATAAAGCCTCTCAGGTGCTGGCGGCCGGAGCCAATTTTGTCCTTCTGGGTCCTGATGACACGATGATCAAAAGCCGCAAACCGGTAGTTTCGGTCTGTGCTGTCAGGACCGGCTCTGGAAAGAGCCAGACCACCAGAAAGGTGGCCCTGACCCTTAAGGCCAAGGGACGCCGGGTGGTGGTCATCCGTCACCCGATGCCTTATGGGGATCTGGTAAAACAGGCTGTCCAGAGATTTGCCACCTACGAAGACCTTGACCGCCACGAATGTACCATTGAAGAAAGGGAAGAGTACGAACCCCATATTGACAACGGCATCGTGGTCTATGCCGGCGTCGATTATGGAGCCATTCTGAAACAGGCGGAAAAAGAGGCTGATGTAATTCTCTGGGATGGCGGCAACAACGATTTCTCGTTCTACAGGTCAGACCTGGAAATCGTAGTCGTGGATCCTCACCGGGCTGGACATGAGCTGAGTTATCATCCGGGAGAAACTAATTTCCGCCGGGCGGACGTCTATGTGGTAAATAAGGTTGACACCGCTGACCCGGAGAAAGTCCAGCAGGTGCTGAATAACATCAAAAAGATCAATCCCTCGGCCAAGGTGATCAAGGCCAATTCTCCAATTTTTGTTGAGGACGGCTCCCAGATTACGGGTAAAAAAGTGCTGGTGATTGAAGACGGCCCCACCCTGACCCATGGCGGCATGCGTTACGGGGCCGGAATCGTGGCTGCTCAGAAGTATCAGGCGGCCGAGATCATCGACCCCAGGCCTTTCGCTGTCGGCAGCATCAAGAAGACCTTTGAGAAATACAATCACCTGGATAAGGTTCTGCCGGCCATGGGCTACGGCGACAAACAGATGAAAGAACTGGCTGCTACCATCGACCGGATAAGCTGCGACCTGGTGGTCAGTGCCACTCCGATCGACCTGAACCGGGTAATTAAAGTTAATAAGCCTTTGCTCCGCGTTCGTTACGAGCTCGAAGAAATAGGCACCCCGAATCTGAAGACTGTGCTCAGGGATTTTTAAAACAGAACAGGGTAAAGACGAAGGCAAAAAGCATGAAAACGAGGATTGCCCTTATCGCTTTCGGCGGCAATGCCATTCTGCCCGAAAACCAGCGAGGTCTGCAGGAAGAGCAGATGCGCAATGCCCAGAAAGCGGCCGAGCTCATGGTCCAGATCATCAAGAAAGGCTATGAGCTGATAGTGGTTCATGGCAACGGTCCCCAGGTGGGCAATCTGCTGATTCAAATGGAAGAAGCGTCCAACAAGATCCCGCCTTTCTCCCTGGATGTCTGCGATGCCATGACCGAGGGCAGTATGGGTTTCATGCTGGAAAAAGCCATCGTCAATGAGTTGAGAAAGAATTCCATAGACAAAGATGTGGCCACCGTCATTACCCAGGTGGTGGTGGATAAGGATGACCCGGCCTTTCAGAAGCCGACCAAGCCGGTTGGTCCCTTCTACCCGAGATTCAAAGCCCAGCAGCTCGCCCGACAGAAGAAGTGGACCATGGTCGAAGACGCCGGTCGCGGCTATCGCAAGGTGGTCGCTTCGCCCAGACCCATAGATGTCGTTCCCAAGTGGATCATCAGGGACCTGGTGCTGTCCGGTCGGGTGGTGATCGCCGCCGGTGGCGGAGGAATCCCGGTTATTCTTAATAGCCGGGGTCTATATGAAGGGGTGGAAGCCGTTATCGACAAAGATTATGCCGCCAGTCTGCTGGCCCGTGAAGTTGGAGCTGACCTGTTCATCATCCTGACCGGCATTCCCCGCGTCTATTATAATTTTGGAAAGCCGGACCAGAAGCCGCTGCCCGTTATTACCGTGGAGGAAGCAAAAAAGTTCCTGACAGAAGGGCAGTTCCCGCCCGGCTCCATGGGACCCAAGATCAAAGCAGCCATTGAATATATTGAAGCCGGCGGCCAGGAGGTCCTGATAACTTCGGCCAGTCATCTTAAAGCCGCCCTGCTTAACCGCTCCGGGACAAGAATCGTTGCCGGGGAAAAATCGGAGACCGTTGCTCAAATTGGAGGACAGATATGAAAAAGGATTTTATAACCATTCATGACCTGAGCCCTTATGAATTTCAGGAAATGATGGACCTGACCGAAAAAATGAAAAAGAATCCCGGGAAATACCGGAAAGTCTTAAAGGATAAGATTCTGGCCATGATTTTCCAGAAGCCCTCGCTGCGCACCAGGATGACCTTTGAAGTCGGCATGCTGCAGCTGGGCGGCGAAGCCGTCTATCTGGCTCCGGCTGATATCCAGATGGGTTCGCGAGAGGGCGTCCGGGACATCGGCAAGAATCTCGAGCGCTGGGTGGACGGAATAATGATCAGGACTTTCGGCCATAATATTATCCTGGAGCTGGCCGAAAGCACCAGACTGCCGGTCATAAATGCTCTGACCGACCTGCTCCATCCCTGCCAGGCGATGGCTGACTTTTTCACCCTGAAGGAGAAAAAAGGACATCTGGCCGGGCTGAAGCTGGCCTATGTTGGCGATGGCAACAACGTCTGCCACAGCCTGATGCTGGCTGCGGCCAAGGCCGGAACGAGGATGGCGGTGGCTACTCCTCCCGGTTACGAACCGAAGCCGGAGATTGTAGCCTGGGCCAGGGAGGACGGCCGGGATACGGGTTTTGAGCTGACCATAACTAACGACCCGGGGGAAGCCGTCAGAGAAGCCGATGCCATCTACACTGATGTCTGGGCTTCCATGGGTCAGGAAGCGGAGAAAGAAGCCAGGAAGAAGATATTCCTGCCCTATCAGGTTAATAAGGAATTATTCTCCAGGGCCAGGCCGGATACTTATTTTATGCACTGCCTGCCGGCTCACCGGGGCGAGGAGGTGACGGACGAGGTGATCGATTCGCCCAACTCCATAGTCTATGACCAGGCCGAAAACCGGTTGCATGTGCAGAAAGTCATAATGATGCTATTAATGGGGAAAAAATAGGCATGGAAAAAGAGACCCAAAAACTCACAGCCATAAGCGCCGAAGATATGGCTGTGGTTGAACAAGAATTACTTCGGACCAACCGTCCGCTGCCGACGGCCGAGCTGGCTGAGAAGCTGGCCTTTGCCAAAACGGCCAGCCAGAGAAACCAGCCGGTTAAGGTCTATGACCCTTACGCCCGCTATGAGGTTGGAGATTTCATCTATAAAGAATACGATGAGAATCTCCAGGTGGGTAGCAAGGTAACCGAACATTTTCAGGGCGGGGTGGTGCTCAGAATCATAAGCAAAGTCAATTTCCCCGGCTACCAGTGCGAAATGCTGGAAGTCGATTACGACGGGGGTGGCCCTTTCCGGAAATACATCGATTACATGAAGAAAACCAAGACCCAGGTTCTGCTCCCGTCCAACCTGGAGAACAGAGGACTGGAACCGGCGGTTCTCAATCAGGAACAGGATCCTCGACTGACCGAGCTGCCTCTTACCAAAAAGGATCTGAAAACCCTGGAGAGAAATCTGCGCAAGGTGCTGGCCGCTTCGGATAGCTTTTTTGGCTGGAACGATTTCTGGCAGCATAACTCCAAAAAGCCGGAGATAGGTGAGGATAAAGTCAGGGAAATTTCCGATGCCCTGGCCGGGTCCATAAGTTCTGAGTCGACTCAGAACATCGTCCGGCAGCATTTTGGCTTGGAGCCTTCCTCCGACCTGTTCGAGCTATACTGCCTGGCCCTGAATCATCTGCTGGAGAAAAAATACCGGCGGGAGTTTACCTGCCTGTCAACCAGCAACTGGGGTAAGTGGCACCTGAAGAGCGTTCTCAACAACCTGCCTTCCGGCCTGCCGATCTCGGCCGAGCCGGTGGCTGTGCCCGACCTGGGCGAGGTCGAAGTTCTGCAACATACGAGGGTGGAAAACTTTCCCTTTAAAGTCTACCTGACCTGGCGGGAAATTCTGTCGGGTGCCATCCGGGTGCCCCGCAGCCTGAGCCGCGAATTTGATTCGCGCGAGTACCAGCTGGTCGATGACGAGGATGGAAAGGTTTACACCGTTTATTATTTTCCTGAAGGAAATTATCTGCTGGGCCTGGGTGAGTTTTTCCGGTCAAACAACATTCCCCAGGGCACCAGCCTGACCCTGGACAAGAAGGGGCCCGACCGGTTGACCTTCCGGATAAAAAAATCCAAGAAAAAAACCTCGACCTTCTTCCTGGACTATAACCGGGAAGACGGCCGCTTTATTTTAGGCGGACAGGAAGTCTTTACTCTGGCCATGCCCAATAAGAGCATTTTTCTGGAAAAAGAGCTGGTCTCCAGGTTGCTCCAGTTGTCTGAGGAGAGCGAAGGCCTGGACCTGAGGCAGCTGCTGGTGAAGATCCTGAACACGCCCGAGCTTACGGGGAATACCCGCTCGGTTCATTTCCTCAGGGTCTATCACATGGTTGACCTGCTGAAGCCGACCACGGCCGAAGATGTGGAATACGTCCTCAGCGCAGCGCCCGAGTTTGTGGCTTCCGAAAAGAAAGAAGGGATGTATTTCTACCAGGAGGTCAAGGCTCCGGTCGAAGCTCCGGCCGAAGAAGAGGTCCGGGCTGAAGCCTCGTTGTTGTCAACTCTGGCTGAACAGCTGACTTCGGGCGGGGTGGAGGAAGTCGAAGCCGGCACTGAAGTCGCCGCCGGGACCGAAGCCCCCGAAGAAGCCGGGCCGGTCGAGGTCGAAATTCCCCCGGCCGCACCTCAGCCTGAGATCCAGATTCGCCTTGAACCCCTGAAGAAAGAGAAGGAAAAAGAGAAAGAAAAGCCTCTCAAGAAAAAGAAGCCCAAAACTGAAGAAAAGAGGCCCAAACCCAAAAAGAGCGAGCGGCGGGTGATCGAAGAAAAAATCATGGAAGAAGAGTCAGAGATCGAGGCTCTGGAAGCCATCAAAGCCCAGGAAGAAGAGCTGGAAGAAGCAGCCGCCGGCGGTGATGAGACCATCCCGGTGGAAATCGAGGTGGCCAAGGAAGAGCCCAAGTTTGGATTCTTCGCCGAGATGCTTAAGTCGGCCCTGGGTAAGAAGCAGTCGGGTCAGGGCGAAGAGGAAGAAAAGGAAAAGAAATAAAAGGTAAATAAATCCTACTAAAATAGTAGGAATTAGGGTCCAGGCTCCGAAAAGGCCCAGCCCCGGGCTTTGAGCCTCAGAGGATAAGGCGCCGGTTTCCCACCCGGCGGGTGAGTCCCAGTTCATCCAGAAATTCCAGAAGGGGAATAGCGTACTTGCGGGTCAGTCCGGTCAATTTCTTGAAATCGCCCACACTGAGCTCCTTCTGCCCCCGTTCTTTCATCCGGGTGAGCTGCTGCTTGAGGTTTTCCAGCCAGTCGGCATGCAGCAGGAAGCCTTCCTGACTTTTGACTATCTTTTTCTGACGGAGCAGCAGGTCCAGCAGGGTGGTGAGACGGCTGGGATGGAGCTTGAATTTTTTTACCAGCTGGTCGAAGGAAGAGGAGGAAAATTTCTCCTGCCGCAGCAGGCTCTCGATATCTCTGAGAACGGCCGCTTCTTCCCCGGACAGCCTGGTCTGGAAATTGCTCAGGGTTGCTACCTCGCCTTCCAGCACAACTTTTCCGTCCCGGGCCAGACGGTTGAGGGCCAGCAGCAGAATCGACCTGGGCAGGCCGAACCGCTCTTTTATTTTTTTCAGAGGGGCCCCGGTCTCGGCCGGTCTCTTCTGATGGTAGCTTTCGACATAGCCGGCGATTTTTTCCAGAAGGAAACTGAAGCTTCGCTGGCTCAGAAGAAAAAGCGGCGAAAATTCCAGAATGATTATCTGACCCTCTTTTTCCAGGTTCATGGCCAGGCGGCGAAGCTCGACCGGAGCCAGCCGGCAGAACTCGGTCAGGTCTTTCTCCCTCAGGCCGTGAACACCGGCTTCATCGGTCAGAGCCAGAAGCATTTCTTCCCTGGAACCGGACAGTCTGTCCAGCCAGGCAGCCAGTTTTCCTTCCCTGACTTTTTTGAGTCGCCCGGCTCCGGGGCAGATGACCCGGAGCTCCAGTGGTTCCGCAGAACCGGCCGGCTTGAATGGCCAGCGTTCGTTCCAGGCCGGGGGCTCCGGCAGCCTGCAGGTGACCAGGAGATATGGCTGTCCCGTCCGGCTGGAAATCATGGAGGTAGCTCGCACGGAAGCCGGGTATTTTCGCTCCTGAAGAAACAGACGTCCACTGCACTCCCGGCCGGGCTGGGGTGCCGCTTTATCGGCGGCGGCATAAAAACTGGTCTCCTCTAACTTCATCTTCCTTTTCCAGACAGCAGCTTATATCTTAGCGGCCGGCCAGGGCAAATTCCACCTTTTTTAAGAGCGGGTTGCAGCTGACCAGGACCACCCTGATTTTATCTCCCAGGGAAAAAGTGGTTCCCGTATGGCGGCCGCGAAGCACCTTTTCATTTTTGCGCAGGAAGAAATCATCGCCCAGAGCTGAGTAGGGCACGAGACCGTCGATAAAATAGTCATCAAGCTCGACCACCAGACCGGCCCGGTTGATGTCAGTGATGATCCCGGAAAATTCCTGACCGAGTTTATTTTTCAGCAGTCGAAGTATTCTCCACTCTATAAGCGACCGTTCAGCCTCGTCGGCAATTCTTTCCCGCTGCGAGCAGTGAAGAGCCAGGCTGGCCAGCGGGAGCGGTCGGGGTTTCCGGCCGGCCAGAGCCCGTTTCAGGAGGCGATGGATTACCAGGTCCGGGTAGCGCCTGATGGGCGAGGTGAAATGGGTATAGTCCCTCTGGGCCAGGCCAAAATGTCCACAATTTTCTTCTGAATAGACGGCCAGCCTCAGGGAACGCAGCACCTGGATGGTGATGAATTTTTCTTCTGGCCGCCCCTTGAAAGACTCGATTATTTTTTGGAGGCCTTGCGACCGGATCTGGCTGGAGCGGGGAAGGTCAAGCCCGAAGTGCACGAGCAGGTTCCGCAATTTTTCCAGGTCAGAACGGACAGGCGCGGGATGGACGCGGTACAGGCAGGGTTGGCCCTGTTCGGTCAGGTAGCTGGCCACGGCCACGTTGGCCAGCAGCATGAATTCTTCCACCAGGCAGTGCGCTTCATTCCGTTCAGAGGGAACAACCGCCGTCAGCAACCCTTCCTGGTAGACCAGCTCTGGCTCGAGCAGGTCAAAATCCAGACTGCCCTGCCTGAGTCGTCTGGCTTTCAGGATTCTGGCCAGCTCTCGCATGGCCATCAGGTCGGCCAGGATATGCCGGTAACGGCCCTGTTCCTCCAGGTCGCCCTGGAAAATTCTGTAAACCGTGGTGTAGGTCAGGCGCTCTACAGTCTGGATGACCGAGGGATAAAAATCGGCCTTGACTACCTGGCCGCTGCGGTCTATCTCCATGACGGCTGAGACGGTCAGTCTGGGAACTCTCGGTCGCAGACTGCACAGGCCATTGGACAGCTTTTCCGGCAGCATCGGCAGGGTCAGGTCGGGGAAATAAACACTGGTGCCACGGAGATAGGCCTCCCGGTCGAGAGCCGAACCCGGCCTGACGTAGTGGGAAACGTCGGCAATATGCACTCCAAGCAGATAATTTCCGCTGGCCAGCTTTCTTATGCTGACCGCGTCGTCAAAATCCTGGGCCTTTTCTCCGTCAATGGTTACCGAAGTCCAGTTGCGGAGGTCAACTCTATCCTGGAGGTCCTGGGGCTCCGGCTGCTCGGGCAGTGCCGCCGCCTCGGCCAGCGCCTGTTCAGAAAATTCTCCCGGCAGGTTGTACTGGTTGATGACTACCTGCAGGTCAACGCCAGGGTCGTCCTGGTAACCGAGGGTCCTTTGCAGTTCGAGAGAGGTCCGGTTTATTTCCACTATCTGACCGGGGCGGGGTTTTTTACGGCCCCTGATTTTAATGGGGACCGGTTCTTCAAACAGGGTATCCATCGGCAGGACAAAAGGCTGATAATTGATCTCCAGAAAAAGCCCGTAGAGCGAGCTCCGGCCTTTCTTGACTATCCTGAGGATGCGACCTTCAGGTTTACCGGCCAGTCCCTTTTCCCTGACCGCGACCTCCACCAGGTCTCCGGTCACTGCCCCGGCCGTTTGATGGGGCGGGATGAAAATGTCCCTGGTGCCCTGGTCCGGGTCTTCAGGAGTGACAAAACCGAAACCACGGGGATTCAGGGAAAAGATTCCCCTGAAGGTGGTTAATGGCTGTATCTGTCCCACACGATCACCCATGATTTTTAACAACCCCTTTTTTCCCAGATGTCTCAGGGTGGACGGTAATTTTCTTCTTTCCTGTTTGTTGAGGTTCAAGGCTCCGATCAAACGGTTAAAGCTGACCGGTTTCTTGTTCTTTTTAATAAACTCAATAATTCTATTTTCCATAAAATATTCCTTCTTTTTAATTAAAATGTCGTCAGTAATAAAACAGAGCCAGGCGGGGCAGCCTTAAATGCTGGCGCCGGTCTCTGGCTATTCTGGTTCGCTGGATTTCTTCCAGCTGACTGTCCGGTCGTCCGGGATAATCCAGCCGGGCAGCCTCCAGCGCCTTTCTCTTTTCTTCTTCTGGTGTTAATTCCCACAGGGTCCGGTCGAGCTCCTCATCCAGAGTTTCCAGACGGGCTTCCTCGGGCGGGTCAGCCTGAAGGGCGCCGATGGCTTCTTCCAGAATCGCCCGGACCGCCGGCAATTCCTCCGGCAGGGCTTTTAGAGCGGATTGTATTTCCCCGAGGATTTTCTCCGCCTTTTCGGCCGGACGACTGGCCTGTGGAGCCTGCTGCCCGACCAGCCTTTCCTGGTGCTGGGCGTAGGCCCTGAGGATTTCCTTTTCACACTGGCTCAGAGAATAGATATGTTTTTTTCTCCGGCCAGTCAGGCGGCGGGCAAAGGTTCGCTCAATGCCCTCAATGATCACTTCGAGCGGAAGCCTGAGTTTCTCCCACTCGGAAATCAGCTCCAGGTCTCGCGGGGGGATAAAAAAGATCGACGGTTGATGCTTCAGGAAGGCCCGGGCAATTTTCTGGTAATAATCCTGGCGCCTGGCCAAGTCTTCGCTCATTTCCTAACCCTATCACCAGTCCTGTTCTTCTCATAAATCAGGCGAAGTCCCTGCAGCACCAGGTCTGGTTCACAGTGGGCGATTTCGGGAATCTCCCCGGCTACCAGACCGGCCAGCCCTCCGGTAGCCACCACCGTTGGCCTGGCCGCCAGCTCGGTTGAAATCTGGGCGATGATATTCCTGACCAGCCCGACATAACCATGAAATAAGCCGGACTGCATGCTGCTGACCGTCGTCCGCCCGATGGCTGATTTCGGTCTGCGGACTTCAATTCTGGGCAACCTGGCCGTCCGCAAATAGAGGGCTTCGGCTGAAATTTCCAGGCCCGGGGCAATGGCCCCGCCGAGATATTCTCCCCTGGCCGAGATGACATCAAAAGTCGTGGCCGTGCCGAAGTCTACCACCAGGCAGGGTCCGCCGTATTTTTCGAAAGCGGCGCAGGCCACCACAATCCGGTCGGAACCCACCTCGGTCGGGTTTTCGTACAGGATCGGGATTCCGGTTTTTATTCCCGGCCCGACCACCAGCGGTTTGAGCCGGAAGTATTTTTCGCAGGCTGATTGAATGACAGGCGTGAGCGGCGGAACCACCGAGGAAATGATAGCCCCCTTTATTTTCTGCACCTGAAATTTTCCGTGCTCGAGCAGATTTCTGAGCATGATGCCGTATTCATCTGCGGTCTTTTCCCGGTCGCTTTTAATTCTCCAGTCGGCCCGGAGTTTTTTGCCCTGAAACAGTCCCACCCCGGTGGTGGTGTTTCCGATGTCAAACACTATCAGCATTTTTTTCTCCTGCCATCTATGTTATGAGAGAACTCTGATTATCTCTGAGGCATAGAAGACCCTGGTCTCAGAACCAACCTTGAGTTTGAGGCCGCCCTTCTCATCCAGGCCCTGAAATTTTCCGGTCAGTTCACCCTCCCCCGTACGCAGCAATATTTTCTCACCAGGCCGGAAGGATAATCTTTTCAGGTAACTTTCTAAGAGGAAATCTGTCTGCCCTTTTTCCAGCATATTATACCAGACTTTAAGCCTGGAACCAAGATGGCTGAGTAGATCCATTGGTCTCCATGTATTTCCCGTTATGATAAAAAGCGAAGTAGCCTGAGTGGAAAGCTCACCGGGGAAATCGATCCGGCGATGGTTGAGGTTGAGGCCAATTCCGGCCACCGTCCAGGAACTTTTCTGCCCGGAGCTTCCGCCCTCGCAGAGAATCCCTCCCAGCTTCTGTCCTTGGAAGACCAGGTCATTTGGCCATTTCAGGCTGGCCCTGACTCCGGATAAAATCTGGATGGCTTCGGATGCCGCCAGTCCGGCCACCGCCGGCAGAAGATTCAGGCTGCCGGTCGATGGCCGCAGGATGAAAGAAACATAAAGCCCCTTACCCCGGGCCGAATGCCAGCTTCTGCCTTTGGTTCCCCGACCGGCAATCTGTTCTTCGGCCATGACGGCAGTTCCCGCGGGAAAATTTAGGCTGGCCAGTCGCCGGGCTATGTCCATGGTGGAGAAAGCCAGAGTGAATCTGAACAGGGGCTGACCCGGTTGAAAATTATCCGAACGGACTGGCATCTCAGTTAGATTACCGTCATTCAGGTGGCCAGAAGCTCCAGCCGGCTCTTTTCCAGGGCACTTTTTTTCACTCGTAGTTGATCCAATCTTTTCCGGTGTTCTTCGACCACAGAGGCCGGAGCTTTGGCTACAAAATCGGGGTTGCTGAGACGGGCTTCCAGCTTGTCGATATCTTCCTGAACTTTATTCAATTCCTTTTCCAGCCTTTCTTTTTCCTGTTCCAGGTTGATTTCCCGGGCTACCAGCAGTCCGATTTCTGTTGTTCCGGCCAGGCCTTTGAGCAGCCTTTTATCCTGGGGCAGAACTTCCTGGTACTCGATATTCTCCACTCCGGCCAGGAGCCTGATGGCCGCCTGGTAGGGTTCAGCTACCGACCGGCTGCGCTGGCCGCCGGCCAGCCAGAGGTTGACCCTGTCTTTGACCGGAATCCGGTTTTCGGCCCTGATGGTCCGGACTTCGGAGATTATATCCTGCAGGAATTTCATGGTGCTTTCAGCCGCATCGTCCAGCCAGGCTTCGGGGAATTCCGGCCATTCTGCTTCCAGCAGGGAACGCCCGCTTCCAGGCAGGTGGTGCCAGATCTCTTCGGTGATGTACGGCATGAAGGGATGAAGCAGGCGCAGTATTTTCTCCAGGGTATCTTCCATCACCGCCCGGGTATGGCGATTTCCTGCCCTGAGTTCGGGCTTGATGAATTCCAGGTACCAGTCGCAGAACTCGTGCCAGATGAAGTGATAAATAGTCTCCGAAGCTTCGTAAAACTTGTATTCCCGGAGCGAGCCGTTGAGCTGCCGGGCAACCCTGGCCAGGCGGCTTCTTATCCAGCGGTTGGGAAGGCTGAGCTGGTTCGGGTCGGGTTCAAAGCCTTCTTCGTCCAGGTTCATCAGGACAAAACGCGAGGCGTTCCAGATCTTGTTGGCGAAGGCACGGTAGCCGGCCATGCGCTCTTCAGACAGGGCAATATCCATTCCGGGAACCGCCAGAGAAGACAGGGTGAAGCGCAGGGCATCTGTCCCATATTTTTCTATCATTTCGAGAGGGTCGATTATGTTCCCCTCAGATTTGCTCATTTTGCGTCTTTTCATGTCCCGGACCAATCCGTTGATAAAAACTTCGCGGAAGGGGATATCCTTCATGAATTTAAGGCCCATCATGATCATCCTGGCCACCCAGAAAAAGATGATATCGAAGCCGGTGGCCATCAGGTCGGTCGGGTAAAAAACCTTGAGGTCTTCGGTCTGCTCCGGCCAGCCGAGAGTGGCAAAAGGCCAGAGGGCAGACGAGAACCAGGTATCCAGTACATCCTCGTCCTGCCTGACCGGACCCCCGCATTTTTGACAGGCCGGCGGGTCCTCCATTTCAACCATCAGATGGCCGCACTCCTGGCAGTAATAAGCAGGGATGCGATGCCCCCACCACAGCTGCCGGGAGATGCACCAGTCGTGGATTTTGTACATCCACTCGAAGTAGGTCCGGGTCCAGTTTTCCGGGATGAAGACAATTTTCTTTTCCTCCACCACCCTTATGGCTTCCCTGGCCAGGGGTTCGATTTTCACAAACCATTGCCAGGAGAGGTGAGGTTCGATAACTGTCTTGCAGCGGTAGCAGTGCCCGACGGCATGGGTGTAATCCTCGGTCCTGACCAGCAGGCCCATTTCCTTCAGCTTTTCCACCACCTTCTGGCGGCAGGCGAAGCGGTCGAGGCCCTGGAAATCTTTGCCCGCGGCCTCGGTCATTTTTCCGCGGCCGTCGATTACTATGACCTGCTCCAGGTTGTGCTTTTTGCCCAGTTCGAAGTCCACCGGGTCGTGAGCCGGAGTCACCTTAACCGCCCCGGTGCCGAATTCTTTTTCTACCCGCTCATCGGTTATGACCGGTATCAGGCGGTTCTGGAGTGGCAGAAGAACTTTTTTCCCGTGATACTTGAGGTACCGTTCGTCTTCAGGGTGGACGGCCACGGCCGTGTCGCCCAGCATGGTTTCCGGCCTGGTGGTGGCCACCACGATGCCGTCATCGCTTCCCGGAAGCGGATATTTTATATACCAGAGCTTGCCCTGTAGTTCTTTGTGTTCGATTTCTATATCGGATAGAACTGTCTGACAGCGGGGACAGCGGTTGACCAGATAATAATCGCGATAGATCAATCCTTCACGGTAAAGGGAAACAAAAACATATTTAACCGCCCGGGAAAAACCGTCGTCCATGGTAAAGCGTTCCCGGGACCAGTCCAGCGAGCAACCGAGTCTTTTCAGCTGGTCGATTATGACCCCGCCGTACTTTTTCTTCCACTCCCAGGCCACTTTAAGAAATTCCTCGCGTCCGACTTTTTCCCGGCTCAGACCTTTCTCGGCCAGGCTCTGTTCAATAACATTGTGCACGGCAATCGAGGCGTGGTCGGTGCCGGGAAGCCACATGGTGTTATAGCCCTGCATTCTCTTCCAGCGGACGATGATATCGGGCAGGGTAAAGCACAGGGCGTGTCCCATGTGCAGGACGCCGGTGACGTTGGGCGGGGGCAGCACCATGGAAAACTTAGGCCGGGCTGAATGAACATCGGCCACAAATAATTTTTCTTTCAGCCAGAACTCTGACCACCTGGCTTCCACCGGTTTGGGGTCGTAGGCTTTGTCCAGCAGTTTCTTCTGTCTCATCTCTCGTCAACCTTTTTATTGAATTCAGCGGCCGCTTTGTGAGCCGCCTCCGGACTCCCGGTTTTTCGGCTCCGTTCGTTCGGACGGTTGCCAACTGGCCCTCAACCTCTTTTCCAGCTCCCGTTCGGCCTCCAGAACTTCCTGTTGAATAATATGGCGAAGTTCTCTGAGCAGCGCAGGGCTGGCCAGGCTGCCGGGGGTTGGCATCTCCTGAGCCGGGCCTGCCGGCAGTTCCTCTGGCAGCGTATCAGGAACCAGTCTTTTCTCCACCGCTTCTAGAACAGCCTCAGCCAGACTTTCTGAATAAAAGGGCTTCACGAATACTTTTTCCGGCTTTAGCCATTCCCGGCAGTCCCGCGGCAGGGGGTCGAAGGTCCCGGCCACCAGAAAGACCGGAATGCGGCTTGCTGCTGAAAGCCGCGCCTGCAGAGGTAAAAGGCTGTCGGAGGCATCCAGCAGAGAAGACCCGAGAATCAGGGCCTCCGGGTTCACTGTTTCCAGCAACTGGTTAAGCTCCTCCAGGCTTCCGGCCAGATGCAGTCTGAAGGTTTCCTCCGGAAAAATGGACTGGCAGAGCCGCCGGATGGCCGGGCTGCTGTCGGCAACTATAAGGTTATATGCCACCTTAAACCTCGATTCTCTGGCTGTAAACAGTCTGAAAACAGATAATTTAATCTACATTTTTAGCCTTTTTCTGTCAATCAGGAAGGCTCAAATCAGTAACAGGAGCCTGTCGCGGCGCGCCTCCCGCGGGGAACCCCTTAAGCTCCGGGCGACAGACGACCTGCTCCGGCCGCTTTTCTGTAATTATTGCCGCCAATCGCGGAATCGGAGATTCTTTCGGCTCAGTATTCGATGATCACCGAGCCCGGCCCGAACAGCTCCTCCATTTTCTCGATGAATTCTTCTGACGGTCTGACGCTCTGGGCTTCGGCTGACTGAACCAGGCAGCAGGCAGAGCTGTTTTCCAGCTGAAGGTAGAGAGGGCACTCGCCGGGAAAAGATTCCAGGATGTTTTTCATCCGCTGGATATGCTCCTCGTCAAGGGAATCCAGCTGAACTCTGATGACCGTCTTCCGGGCAAGTTTTTCCAGGGCTTCGGTCAGGGGCATTATATGAGAGACGATAATTTTTCTGGCCTCAAAATTGTCGGGGGCCAGCCGCCCCTTCAACCAGACCAGCTGTCCTTCTTTGAGATAGGCATTGAATTTGTTGTATCCCTCGGGAAAGACCGTTACATCAACCTGTCCACTCAGATCTTCCAGGACGAAGGTAGCCATCCGGTCCTCTTTTCTGGTCTTGATCAATTTGACCGAGATTATAATTCCGCATAGCCTGACCTCGCGGTCGAAATCTTCTTCCGGGTCCAGGGCTTCCACCGAATGACTGACCAGGTTGGACAGACGCTTCCGGAAGCGGGCAAGGGGATGGCTGGAAAGATAGGTCCCCAGAACTTCTTTTTCATAGGCCAGAAGGGTCTCCTCATTCCATTCGTTCATAGCCAGGACTTCGGGCGGAAATTCCGGACGGCGGAGGCATTCGTCGCCAAAAAGGGAAATGGCCTTTTCTTCGCGGGCCTTTTGCTTCTGATGGCCGTATTCGATCAGAGTGTCAAGCAACTGGTAAAGCTGGGCCCTCTTCCAGCCGAGAGAATCCAGCGCTCCGGCCTTGATCAGACTTTCCAGAGCCTTGCGGTTTAGAAGCCGGGAATCATAGTCATCGAACAGGTCAAACAGATTCCGGAAGCCGCCTTTTTTCTCCCGCAGGGCAATCAGTTCCTGGATGGTATTCTCGCCCACGTTCTTGATGGCCGAGAGGCCGATTCTGATCTGGTTGCCTTCCACCGAGAAGTTGTAGAAGCTGTGGTTGATGTCCGGGGCCAGAACCGGGATACCGAGTTCCCGGCAGTCGTTGATGTACTTGACCATCTGCGAGGTATCGCCTTTTTCTGCTTCTGAGGTCAGGAGTGCGGCCAGGAAGTGAACCGGATAATGGGCTTTGAGGTAGGCGGTCTGGTAGGCCAGGTAAGCGTAGGCGGCACTGTGGGATTTGTTGAACCCGTATTCGGCAAACTGGACAATCTGGTCAAATATCTTTTCCGCCTTCGACTGGTGGATGCCATTTTTCTTGCAGCCCTGAATGAATTTTTCCCGCTGGGCCTTCATGATTTCTTTTATCTTCTTGCCCATGGCTTTGCGCAGCATATCGGCCTCGGCCATGGTGAAGCCGGCCAGGACAGTGGCAATGCGCATCACCTGTTCCTGGTAAACAATGATGCCGCGAGTCTCTTTAAGGATGGGTTCCAGCTGCGGGACTTCATACTGAATTTTTTCCGGATGATGCTTTCTTTGCACAAATTCATCGGTCATGCCGCTTTTAAGCGGACCCGGCCGGAAAAGGGCGTTCATGGCTATCAGGTCGCGGAATTCTTCCGGCCTGAAGTTGCGGAGAAGGTTCTTCATGCCATAACTTTCAAACTGGAAGACCCCATTGGTCCGGCCCTGCTGGAAGACCTCGAAGGTGGCCGGGTCGTTCAGCGGTATCCTGTCAAGGTCAATCTTCTCGCCAGTATCTTTTTCAATCAGGCTGAGGGCGTCGGTGATAACCGTCAGGTTGCGCAGGCCCAGGATGTCCATTTTGAGCAGGCCGATGGCCTCAATGTCGCCCATCGGGAACTGGGTGGTGACTTCACCCCGGCTGGATTGATAGAGCGGGATGAATTCTATCAGCGGACGCGGGGTGATGACAATGCCGGCAGCATGAATGGAGGGATGCCGGACCTGTCCTTCGAGCTTCCGGGCTATGTCCAGCAGACGGGCGATTCTCTCGTTCTTCTGGTAAATATCTTTAAGTTCGGGAACACTTTTGAGTGCTCCCTCTATACTGGCCTCCGGTCCCTGGGGCGGGATCAACTTGGCCACCCGGTCGACTTCGTTCAGGGGTATATCCATCACCCGGCCAACGTCGCGGATTGCCTGGCGGGCAGCCATGGTTCCGAAAGTTATGATCTGACAGACGTTTTCCCGTCCGTATTTTTCGGTAACATAGTCTATCACTTCCTGGCGACGACGACCGCAGAAGTCGATGTCGATGTCTGGCAGGCTGATTCGTTCGGGGTTGAGGAAGCGCTCAAAAAGAAGGTCGTATTCGATCGGGTCAATCTGGGTTATGCCCAGGCAGTAAGCAATGAGGCTGCCGGCGGCTGAGCCGCGCCCCGGGCCGACGGGAATTCCTTTATCCCGGGCGGAGCTGATGAGGTCCCAGACCACCAGAAAGTAGCCCTCGAAGCCCATCTGCTCGATGAGCTTGATTTCCCGGTCGAGACGGAGCTGGTATTCTTCCAGGGTATGGGGGTTGAGCCCCCGGTTGATTTTTTCCTGAATACCGGGCAACCGCTGCTCAAAGCCCCGGCGTACAACTTCTTCAAAGTAATCGCGGAGGTTCTGCTGTCCGGGCGCCTGGAAATTGGGCAGGAAATGACCGGACAGGGGGAACTCGAAATTGCAGCGGGCGGCCAGGTGGCGGGTATTGCTCAGGGCTTCGGGATAATCTCTGAACAGCTCCCGCATCTCGTCGCTGGACTTGAGGAAAAACTGGTCGCTGGAGAAATGAATCCGGTCGGTATCGGAAAGTTTTTTCCCGGTTTGAATGCATAACAGAACATCCTGGATCTGGGCGTCTTCCTGCCTGAGGAAATGAACGTCATTGGTGGCTACCAGCGGAATGCCCAGCTTTCTGGAAAGGTCTGCGATCCCGGGAATTATTTTCTTCTGATCGGGCAGGCCATGGTCCTGAAGTTCCAGATAAAAATTCTCCGGGCCAAAAATTTCCAGATATTCGCGGGCCGCCTGTTCGGCCTTATCTGCCATTTCTTTTACCAGGAAGTCGTTGACCTCGCCCTTCAGGCAGCTGGACAGGGCGATCAGGCCGGCCGAACATTCCCTGAGGATTTCCTTGTCGATGCGCGGCCGGTAATAGAAGCCCTCCAGATAGGCGGCAGTCAGCAGGCGGCACAGGTTACGATAACCTTTCTCGTCTTTGACCAGGAGCAGGAGATGGTAGTTGTTGGTTTCATCGCCGTTTCCCGGCTTCTTATCGAACCTGGACCGGGGAGCTACATAAACTTCACAACCGATGATGGGTTTGAGCCCCTGTTTTCTGGCGGCCTTAAAAAACTCAACCGCGCCAAAAATGTTTCCGTGGTCGGTCAGGGCCACCGCCGGCATATTATACCGGGAAGCGGTTTCCACCAGGTCGGTAATGCGGAGACAGCCGTCCAGGATGCTGTATTCGCTATGAACGTGGAGGTGAATGAAAGCATTATCCATGATCTTAACCCTTCAACCAGCTGCCGGAAACAGGCTATTCCCACTCAATGGTTCCGGGTGGTTTGGAGGTGATATCGTAAACCACCCGGTTGACTCCGTCAACCTCGTTGACGATTCTGGTGGAAATTTTTTTGAGCAGCTGGGGCGAAGCTGGATACCAGTTGGCGGTCATGCCGTCTGAGCTCTGAACCATTCTGATGGCCACCACCTGCTGGTAGGTTCTCTGGTCGCCCATGACACCGACCGAGCGCACCGGAAGCAGAACAGCAAAGGCCTGCCATAACTTATTGTAAATTCTGGCCCGACGGACTTCTTCCAGCAGGATGGCGTCGGCTTCCCGTATGATGCGCAGATTTTCCCGGTTGACTTCTCCAATTATGCGAACAGCCAGACCGGGTCCGGGGAAAGGATGCTGGTGAATAAATTGATGGCTGACTCCAAGCTGAAGGGCCAGAGCTCTGACCTCATCCTTGAATAATTCGCGCAGCGGCTCAACCAGCTGGAATTTAAGGTCCGAGGGCAGGCCCCCGACATTATGATGCGATTTTATCGTGTGAGAAGGGCCTCTGACAGAAGTGCTTTCAATTACATCAGGATAAATTGTTCCCTGGGCCAGAAACCTGACACTTCCGAGCTTTCTGGCTTCTTCTTCGAAGATTTCGATGAACGCCTGACCTATGATTTTGCGTTTTTTTTCGGGAGCGGTTACCCCGCGGAGTTTCTGGAGGAATCTATCCTCCGCTTCAACCCCCGTTACCTGAAGCGAAAATTTCCGGCGGAATTCTTCGAGAAGGCTCTCGTATTCGCCTTTGCGCAGGAGCCCGTTGTTGACAAAAACGCAGTGGAGCTGTCGGCCGATGGCTCTTTGAATGATCAGGGCCGTCACCAGAGAATCTATGCCCCCGCTCAGACCGCAGATAACTTTCTCCTCTCCGACCTGCTGGCGGATTTCATGGACCTTGTCCCTGATGAAAGAGGTCATGTCCCAGTCGGCTTTAAGGTCGGCTATCCGGAAGAGGAAATTTCCAAGCACCTTTTTGCCTTCCTGGGTGTGGGCCACTTCAGGATGGAACTGAACGCCGTAAATCTTTCTCTCCGGGTTTTCCACCACCGCTGCTCTGGAATTGGACGTCCTGCCTGTTATGGTGAAACCTTCGGGTACGGCTTCCAGCCGGTCGCCGTGGCTCATCCAGACCTGGGTTTTCTCCTTGAGCCCGGCGAGCAATCCGCTTCTGTCGATGATGTGGAGGGAAGCAAAACCATACTCACGCTCCGGGGATCTGTCCACTCTCCCTCCGAGATGGTGGGCAATGAGCTGCAGCCCGTAGCAGATGCCGAGGATGGGAATTCCCAGCATGAAAATTCCAGGGTCGGGATGGGGAGACTCAGCCTCGTAGACACTTTTCGGGCCACCCGACAGGATTATGACGCCGGGGTCGAGGTCCTTTATCTTTTTCAGCGAGACATTAAAGGGATGGATCTCTGAATAAACTCCCAGCTCGCGGACCTTTCTGGCGATCAGCTGGGTATACTGGGACCCGAAATCAAGAATCAGGGCTTTATTCATAGACAGATTTTAGCAGAGCCCCGGCGGCGTTTCAACGGCCGCTGCCCGTGCCTGCTCAAGATACTTTCAAGACATTTTCTTTCCTTAGATATCATGCCTGTGACAGAACGAAATTTCCTCTTGACAGAGCTGTTTTTTTTATTATTGAGGCGAGAACATCAGTAAAATGAACGAGTTGAGAGGCCACCAAAACAGCAACCTTTGGCGGTGCATTTCGAAAATCGAAAAGGGGTTGTTACTTACTACAGGAACTATATTGATAATCTCAATGCATTTCTTCTTGGGAGACGAAAAAGCGTTCCTGTGCCAGCGCGGCATTTATAAAATCATAAAAAGAGATATAGATTATTACAAAAATTCAGCAATTTATCTTATTTATAATGTGAACCTGAACTGTCGTCCTTTACTGGATTATCATGTATACAAATCTTATTACGATTTGAGAAAAATAATTTTATTTTTTCCTGACTATAGTGATCAGGACATACAAAATTTCATAAATGTCTTTAATATAGAGGGACTGGTTGATATAAGACGAATGGACGATGAGTGGTATTCTGTTTATTTAAAATGTAATAATAACAAGGGGCAGGTTAATCTAAATTTTCTAATTTTAGTTATCAATGGACGAATTGCCCAAATTAAAGGGTTTTAAATGAAAAAGATCTTCATTTATGTTATGGGTTTTTGTTTTCTATCCCTCTTAATCCTATGGGCATCTGAGGGTGAAAAAACACCGGCTGCAGAACTCAAGCTGGTAGGCTCTTTTCCTGAGGACAATTTCTATTTCCCGAGCTTTCCGTTCATCGATATAGATAAAGAAGGCTGTATTTATGCTGTTGATAATCGTAAGCACACGATATATAAATTTGATAAAAAAGGGAATTTGCTGGCTAAGTTTGGTGGATGGGGCCAGGGGCCGGGGGAGTTGCAATGGCCGGCAAAGATTTCTGTGGATAAAAAGTTTGGCCAAATATTTGTAAAAGATAATACCGGGATAATTATGTTTGGACCGAAGGGGGATTTCATCCGCCGGATTAGAACCTTTACGGGAATTCTTAATTTTGATGTCGGGAATGGAAGGATAGTCACCTTAGAACCAATACCCGGGAAAAAAGACCTTATTGGTTTGTATGACTATTGGGGCATGAAAATTAAGTCTATCGGCCAGAAATACGATCTGGATTATTCAATTAGCAAAGAAATTGCGCCTGGCCATCTGGACCGCCTGGTCAATGATGGAGCGGTATTACTTGAGGAAAATTATGTTTATTATGTTTCCTATGTATTTGGAGAAATCAGGATATATGATCTCTCCGGCAGGCTTATCTCAGAGAAGAAATTATCCGGCCCGGGAGATCTTCAAAAATATAGGGAGCAATACCGACGACTATTCTTTGAAGATGGATTAAAGAGGAACAAAGATAACACCGTTACCGGCTGGAGGATATTGAATGATGCCTGTCTTTATGGAGGCAATCTTTATCTTTTAATGCTTGGATATATAACGGATGGGAGTTACCAGATATTTATTGTGGATAATAAATCTTTAGAAGTGAAGAAAAGAATGATTCTTCCGGCGAGCATCTGCCCTGAGATGATCAGGGTATTTCCCCTAAACGAAAGAAGCGCGCCCTTATTTTTAGCTTCTTTCCAGGATCAGGCATCTGGATCCTGTTTATTAGGAATACTGAAAGAGGAGGGTTCTGAATAAAAAATTGAGATTTCTTCTGATTCTGGCCATTTTCTGCGCTTCGGTGGTTATGTTATTTGTCTCATTAGGTTCAGCCCAGGCGGGCGGCGGAAATATTTATTGCCAGGATGTTTTTCCTGGAAGCTGCACCCAGGGAAGGTGCGGGGCAATTTCGGGCTGGACGGCTCAGGACTGTTTAATTTATTGTACTAAGGATAGAAACGGGTTTTGGAATACTATTACCTGCCAGAGGCCTCCGGCCATATGAACTGCAGGGAGATCTGGCACCGGAAAGTTGAAATTTTCTCCCTTTAATTTGTTAATAACCGGGTATGAGTTGAAGGGTGTTAATTTATCCTTTTCTCAGGTTTCGAGTTCCAGCTTTTCTAAGTACAAATCGCGGCCGCTCTCAAGCTCTACCTCTTTTGAGCCGCAGAAAGGGCAGGCATAGGAAAAATCGGGTGAGGAAATATCCCTGGTTTTAATTTCTTTTCCGCAGCGCAGGCATCTGAATTTTACCCGGGTTATCTTAATTTCCAGGCGGGCCCGGTCAGCGATCGTTCCCTTTTTGTAGCTGTGGAAGGCTGTGCGAAAAAGCTCGGGAACCACCCCGGAAAGCTCCCCGATTAGCACCCGGACCTTGGTAACCCTGGAGGCTCCGGACTCTCGAGCTTTCTCCTCGATGATGGTAAAAAGGTCAGCCACTATTGACAGTTCATGCATTCTGCTTTCTGAGCTCCTCGAGCTTTTTTTCCAGAAAAGCGCAAAGCTGTTCCAGCCCTTCCCCACTCAGAGCGGAGGTCTTAAAAACTTCAAGTTTCGGGTTTATTTCCCTGGCTTCCCCAATGACCCGCTCAACGTCAAAGGGAAGATGTGGCAGAAGGTCACACTTGGTAATCACAAACCCCTGGGAAGTGATAAAAGCCTCTGGGTATTTCCGGGGCTTGTCGTCACCCTCCGGCACCGACAGCAGCACAAAACGCAGGCTCTCGCCCAGGTCAAAGCTGGCCGGGCAGACCAGATTGCCCACGTTTTCTATGAAGAGAAAATCAAGATCGGCTGGAATCTGATCAAATATTCTGGCAATCATTTTGGCTTCCAGGTGGCAGGCGCCATGCGTTGTGATCTGCCAGGCGTGAAGACCTATCTTTCTGATTCTTTCGGCATCCCTTTCGGTTTCGATGTCGCCTTCAATAACTCCGATTCTGTACCTGTCTTTAAGACAGAGTCCTATTTTTTCCAGCAGTGAAGTCTTCCCCGAACCCGGAGAACTCAGCAGATTGACGGCCAAGATCCCGTTTTCCCGGAGCTTCTGCCGGATGGAGGCAGCCAGTCTTTTATTCGAACCGAGAATGTCTTCAAGAACCAGGACTTCTTTTTTGCTTTTTTCCATGTTGGCTTCTCTTTAAGTGGCGTTTTTCTGATTCCTTAATTATAGCAGAGGTCCGGGGCCTTGCCTGGCGAGCCCCAAATTTCTTCATAAAAAAATTTAAGGCGGCTTCCAGGTTTTTCCCGGCTCCCGGGCTCAAGCCCTCTCCCACCGCAAACTCATAGCCTCTGATGGCCAGAGTCAGTATCTCCGGTTTTTTGCCGTAAAGAGCTTCGGAGAGAAAGGCCACGGCTTCTGGCGAGAGAGAATGTGTGGTAAAGGTGAAGTCGCCGGCCGGCCTTATTTTCTTTAGTATGAATGGTTTATCGCCGGAACAGAGGGCATCTACCACCACTACCTTTTCGTGTTCGGCAAACAGCAGGGCGTCTTCTACCTGGAGCTGGTAATCAGCTTCCAGGGTCAGTCCGGGTAGGGCTTTTTTTTCAAGGCTGGAAATAAAAGCCGGGCCGAGACAATCATCCCCTCGTCCGGGATTTCCTATGCCATATACCAGGAGTTTCTTTCGGCGCGAGGTCTTCGTGGCTATTTCCTCTTCCGGTCAAGCAGTTTTCCCCTGGAATCGTAAAGCTCAATCTCGAGCGGCATCTTACCCAGGGCATGGGTGGCGCAGCTCAGGCAGGGGTCGTAGGCACGGATGGCCACTTCCACCCGGTTGAGCATACCCTCGGTTATTTCCGGCTTTTCGGAGATGTATTCCTCGGCTACCAGTTTCACCGCTTCGTTATAGGCCTGATTGTTGTTAGTGGTGGAGACAATCAGGTTGGCCATGGTCACCCGGTCGTCATCGTTAATCCGGTAATGATGGAAAAGGGTGCCGCGCGGGGCTTCAATCAGGCCGACGCCTTGGTGCTTCTTTCTGCCCTTTTTAACCAGATCATTGCCGCAGATGTCCAAATCGTTCAGCAGTTCTTTAATGACCTCGGCGGCATGGAGAGTTTCTATCAACCTGGCCCAGTGGCTATGAAGGGTCATATTGTTCGGTTTCCCTCCGGTGTAAGCCTTGTATTCCTCAAACTCTTTCTGGGCTCTCGGGCTGGGTATGAAGTCGCAGGTATTCAGCCGGGCGATCGGTCCCACCCGGTACCAGCCTATTTCTTTGCCCAATTTTTTCAGATAGGGAAATTTCATATAGCTGTAGTTCCGGACTTCTTCGCCGATGTAATCCAGGTAATCCTGATAGTCGACATCTTTCAGGATTTTCCTGCCCTCGGCGTCCACGGCCCGCAGCACCCCGTGGTAGAAATCCAGGGCTCCGTCCTTTCGGACCAGGCTCAGGTGGTTGGAGGGGAAATGGGCGAAGTTATCCAGAACATCCTTGTGGTCGCGGTGCAATTTCTTGAACAGTTGAACAGCTTCCTGGGCCCAGTCAATCATGGTATCAATGTTGTGGGGGGCGGGAGATTTTAGAAAGACATCTCTTTCTTCCGGGGTCAGGCTCTTGTTGACCCCGCCAGGTATGGCTCCGGTGCCGTGAATCTTCTTTCCGGCCGTGGCCTTGATAATTTCCTGGCCGAATTTCCTCATCAGGACACCTCTTACCGCCAGGTCCCTGTGGATTCTGGCCACCCCGATTATGTTTCTTACCGTGGGGTCGGCGTCAAATCCGAGCAGCAGGTCGGGGGAAGCCAGATGGAAAAAATGCAGGGCGTGGGACTGGAGCATCTGACCATAATGCATCAGCCGGCGAATTTTTTCGGCCGTGGGGGTCAACCTTTCTGGCGGAACACCGGTGATCACGTCCATAGCTTTGGCTCCGGCCAGGTGGTGGCTGACCGGGCAGATACCGCACAGTCGCTGCACCAGGACGGGGATTTCCCAGTAGGGACGCCCCTGAACAAAACGTTCGAAGCCGCGGAATTCCACCACGTGAAAGCGGGCCTGAGAAACCCGTCCCTGATCATTCAGGTGAATGGTTACTTTGCCGTGTCCTTCAACTCTGGTTACCGGTTCTATCGTAATTTTTTTGGCCATGGTTTTCAGTCCTCAATCATATTTTACCAGATCATATTCCAGTTTAAGTGGCCGTCCCTGGATCAGGGCGGTTAGAGCTTCCCAGATCAGGTCGGCCGAGGGGGGACAGCCTGGAAGAAAATAATCAATTTTGACTATTTCGTGACAGGGATAAACGCGGTCTAAGAGTATCGGAATATCCTCATCGGCTGGAATCAGCCGGTCTTCCGGGGCCACGGTCGGGGAATTAAGGTAGGCTTCCTCCAGACATTCCCGGAGAGGGATGGTGTTGCGCATGGCCGGCAGTCCTCCCATGATCGCGCATTCTCCTACCGAGATCAGAATCCTGCAGTTCTTCCTGAAATATCTCAGAACTTCGACATTCTCGGCGTTGCAGCAGCCGCCTTCAATCAGCCCGATATCCACGGGGCGGCTGAATTTTTTGATATCGTCAATGGGCGACTTGTCAAATTCTACCAGTTCAATTAAATCCAGGATTCTTTCGTCAATGTCCAGAATGGACATATGGCAGCCGAAACACCCGGCCAAGGAAGCAGTGGCGATTACTGGTTTACTCATGTTCTTACCCCGTCATTTCTTTTCTTCGATTTCGCTGCCGATGGGCTTCTTATCGTATTTGCGCTTCCCGATGGGAATGCGGAAGCCCACCTCTTTTTTGAGAATAGCGCCCACCGGGCAGATGTCCATGGCTTTCCTGGCTTCCTCGTCGCTCAGCCTGGCGGCCAGCTTTTTATCAACATTGACCCTGACCCCGCCGGAGCGGTTCTTCATGGCAAAGACTTTCTTGCCATCCGGGGACTGAATGGCCCGGACGCAGCGCTGACACTGGACGCATCGATTGTGCTCCAGCAAGAATTTCGGGAAAGCTTCAATTTCTCTTTTCGGGAACAGATATGGAAACCGGGGAACCATAATCTGATAGCGGTAAGCCAGCGCCTGAAGCTCGCAGTTGCCGCTTTTCTCGCAGGCCGGGCAGAAGTGGTTGCCCTCGACAAACAGCATTTCTATTAAGGCTTTTCTGTATTCGTCCACATCCGGGTGGTTATTTTCTATAACCATCCCGGGAATAATCGGCTGGGTGCAGGCGGCCATCCAGCGTCCGTTAACCCTGACTGAACAGATGCGGCAGCTTCCCACCGGCTTCAGCCCCTCAAAATGGCACAGCACCGGGATGAAGATACCGTTAGCTTTAGCAGCCTCGTAAATGGTCTGCCCCGCTTCTGCCAGGCACTCCTGTCCATCGATGGTGAATTTTATCTTCTCAGGCATGTTCCTGTTCCTCCTGGAATTTTCTGCCGGTTACACTGCAGGCATCCTCCACTGCCCGGTGCAGGTCAAACTCGGGGATAAATTCTGCTTCTTTGTTGATCCGGCTCTCATAGAGTTCCCTGAAACTGGCCAGAGTGGTCAGCAGCGGATTGGGTGAGGTCTGCCCCAGGCCGCAGCGGCTGGTCGATTTGATTATTTTCCCCCAGGCTTCAATTTCTTTTAAATCATTTAAGGTGCCCAGGCCGGAAGCAATCTTCTCAAATTTTTTCTTGAGCAGGACGTTGCCGGCCCGACAGGGTACACACCAGCCACAGCTTTCTTCTATGAAGAAATCGAGAAAATTGCGGACTACGGTGAACAGATCGCGGCTGCGGTTGAAGATGATTATTGAGCCTCCAGTAGCCAGGTCGGAGAAGCAGATTTTCCGGCCAAATTGAGCTTCTGAAATGCAGTTTCCCGAAGGTCCGCCCACCTGGACAGCCAGAGTGTCTTCGGCTCCGACCATCTCCAGCAGTTCCTTGACCGTGAGCCCATATTCCACTTCGTAAATGCCCGGTTTCCCGCAATCTCCGGAAACGCTCAGGAGCTTGGTTCCGGCAGAGACCGGCGTGCCCATCGACCTGAACCAGCCAGCCCCGTGGATGATAATCTGGGTAGTGGTGGCCAGAGTTTCCACGTTATTGACGGTGCTGGGAAGGTTTAGATAGCCTTTCTGCACCGGAAACGGAGGACGGTCCCGGGGCTCGCCCCGCTTTCCTTCGGCTGACTCAATCAGGGCTGATTCTTCGCCGCAGACATAAGCGCCGGCTCCCATCTTAATTTCTATGTCAAAATCAAAGTCTCGTCCGGTGATATTCTTTCCCAGCCAGCCCTGTTCCCTCATTTTTTGCAGAATATGTTCCAGATAGTTTCGCAGATAGGTGTATTCGTGTCTTAGATAGAGGATCCCCCGTCTGGCTCCGACGGCATAACCGGCGATGGCCATGCCTTCAAAGACCATTTCCGGGCGTTCGGTCAAAATGACCCGGTCTTTGAAAGTGCCGGGCTCGCCCTCATCCGCGTTGCAGATGACAAAATGCTCCGGGCCTTTTTCTTTCCGGCAGAATTCCCATTTCAATCCGGTCGGGAAGCCCGCTCCCCCCCGCCCCAGCAGGTTGGCCTTCTTGACCTCATCGATGATGCACTCCGGAGTTGTTTCCAGAGCTTTGCGGATAGCCTGCCCGGCTGAGTAATCACCAAAAACGACCGGGCCTGCTTTCCGGATATTGTTCCTGACCATGGCCCGGACGAGCTCATGGCTGTTGGCTCCATCTCCCGTCTCTTCCACCATATCCCGGACAGACTTGCCTTCTCTCATCCAGCGGGCCAGCTTCTTGACCTTTTCCGGGTTCAGATGTGTAAAGACAACATCGTTTATTATGGCCGCCGGTTCCTGGTCGTTCATTCCTATGCAGGAGGTTTCCAGCAGGGTAATCAGGCCGTCTCCGGAGGTCTCACCGAAACGGCAGCCCGCTTCCTCCTCCCAGGCCCGGGCTACGCTTTTCCTGCCCGCCATTTCAGCAGTAATGGAATTATTTAAGTAAACCACATATTTCCCAAGCGGCCGGGCTGAAAGAAAGTGATAAAAGCTGATCACACCCTCAACTTCGGCCCTGGAGATTCCAAGGTCATCGGCTACAGCCAGCATGGCTTTTTCTGGAATGTAGCCCTCGCCAGCCTGTATTTCTTTCAGAATTTCTATCAACCGGGTGCGGTCTTTCCTGTATTTTGGTAATATCTTTTTATAATTCATATCCGACCCCTTATAAAAATAGAATTATTTATATCATAAACCCCGCTTTTTACAAAGAGTTATCTTGTGAATCCTTGCCTTATTTTCTATAATCTAAGACATGAAAGTTGACCTGGAGCATCTGAGCCGGCTGGCCAGCCTGGAGCTAACTGAGGAGGAGCGAGAGCTTCTCCCCGGTCAGATGGAAAAGATAATCGACTGGGTGGGCCAGCTTTCAAGCCTGGCCACCGGGGCAGGAGAAGAATACATCCCGGTGGATTTTAAACTGAGGCTGCAGGAAGATGAGCTTCAGCCGTCGCTTCCTCAGGCTGAAGTTCTGGCCATGGCTCCGGATAAGCAGGGCGATCTGGTCAAGGTGCCGAGGGTTTTAAGAGAAAAATGAATTACCTTGAACTTGGCCTGAAAGAAGCGGTTGAACTGGTCAGAAGCGGCCAGCTTAAAGCCGGAGAAATTGTCGAATCCTATATCAACCATATTGAATCGGCCGACAGAGAAATTAAAGCCTACCTGACCACGGCTTTTGACCGGGCTCTGGACCGGGCCAGGGAAATCGACAGCCGAAAAGAAAAGGGCCGGCTGGCCGGAGC
>Ga0172365_10000234_pt1 | contig 35676 bp, 36 predicted proteins | sample LakKivSesite48cm_FD_114535 | JGI IMG/M metagenome (GOLD analysis project Ga0172365, IMG submission 114535) | Sediment microbial communities from Lake Kivu, Rwanda - Sediment site 48cm | ecosystem: Environmental > Aquatic > Freshwater > Lake > Sediment | place: Rwanda: Western Province, Lake...
AGATAACTCCGGAAAACGCCAAAGTCAATTCCTCTTGCCTCCCGTTCCTGAGCCCTCGGAAATCCTCTTTAAAGGGGATTCTTTCGCGCCGGATCCGGACGAATATGAAGGCGTAGAGTGACACCCATGAAGGCGTTCGTTTTCTGGCTCGACAGGCCGTTCGATCCGCGCCGCGGCTCCAAGGCGCTGCGGCGCAGGCGCCGTTCTGTGACCATCCGGTACACTGGCTCGTTCGGCCGGACGGCGGTGAAGGCCCTATTCGTGCTCGCGCTCCTGGCGACCATGTCGAGCATCATCGGCGAAAGGACCCTTCGGGACCTGGATGCCGGCGAAGCCGCTTACGGTATCGGCACCGTCGCTCTCGGGCGATAGACCTCATCTCACTCAACGCGGGCGGCCGGAAGCGCCTCTCCCGCTTCGATCGTCACCGCCAAGCCCCCGCGAGCCCACGGCTTTTTGACATCGGACAAAGGCCGGACTATCCTTTAAAAAGGGGAGGGGGGAAGGGCCTAAGGGACAAACGCTCCTCCACTACGCCGCGCGCGACGGCCGGACCGAGACGGCCCGGATCCTCCTCGACCGCGGCGCCCCCCTCGACGCCCGCACGGTCATGGGCCAGGCCGCCGCCAACGTCGCGGCGGAGCGGAAGATGGACGCCGTCGCGGCCCTGCTCGCGGAGAAAGGGGCCGATCGCTCGGACGCGCGGTTCCCGGTCCTCAAAGGGGATTACCTGGGCCAGAAGCCGCCGGCTGACAAACCCGAGCTCTTTGCGCCGGGGATCATCTCTTCGGTCTGGGGGCTGCACAGCACGGCCGTCTTCTCCCCGGACGGGACCGAGGTCTGGTGGGCGCCGATGAAAAGGCGAGGCTGAGAGGATCTGGACGACCGACCGGACCCGTGCCGGCTGGTCGTCGCCCCGCCCCCTCGACCCTGGCGTCAACGCCGTCGACAAGCACTGGCAATTCTCGCTCGACCTCGAGGGCAACCTCTATTTCGCGGGCCGTCCGCCCGACAGTCGCGGCGCCAGCGACATCTCCCAGGCCCGCTTCGCCGGGGGCCGCTACGAAAAGCCGGCCAATCTGGGCGACCCCATCAACACCGCGGGGGTCGACGACACGCCGTTCATCGCCCCCGACGGCAGCTACCTTCTCTTCTCGCGCCGGTTCGACCTCTGGGCGAGCTTCCGGGGCCCGGACGGGGCTTGGGGAACGCCGGTCAACCTGGGCCCCGAGGTCAACAGCGCCTCGATCGAGCTCTGCCCGATGGTCACGGCCGACGGCAAATACCTGTTCTTCCTGAGCCAGCGCGACGGGGAGAGCCACGCTTACTGGGTCCGCGCCGATGTCATCGGGAAGCTCCGGGCGAAAGGCCGGGTCGAATAGGCCAGCCCTCGCCCGCCTCGCTGTTGTGGGGGCCGGGGCCCTGGGCCTGCGTGTCGAGCCTGTTTCCCGGCTCGATCTCGGCTCGTTCTTGAAAGGCGCGGGAGCGCCGGGGCGGCTGAAAAGGCACGCCTTGATCCGGCTCGTCGGGTTCAAGTACCGGAGGCTCAAATCCTCGAGCCTCCAATCCCTCGAACGGGGCGAACGGACCGAGATCGATTTCCTCAACGGATACATCGTCGCGCGGGGCCGCGAGCGCGGCGTGAGAACGCCGCTCAACGAATTCCTGACGGCTCGCGTCAAGGACATCGAGGCCGGCCGGCGGACGATCGGCCTGGCGAATTTCGACGACCCCTTCCTGGAGGCCTACCGCTGAGGGCCGCGGCCGTCACGCGAGCGGCAGGAGGACCGAGAACGTCGTCCCCTCGCCGAGCCGGCTCTTAACGGACACCGTGCCCTTGTGGGCCAGCGCGATGTGCTTGACGATCGACAGGCCGAGGCCCGTGCCGCCCAGCTTTTTCGACCTCGATCTATCGACGACGTAGAACCGTTCGAAGACGTGGGGGAGATGCTCGGCGGCGATGCCCGGCCCCGTGTCCTCGACCTCGATCGCCAGCTTGGCCTCGCGGACGGAGAGCCGGACCTTCACGCTCCCCTTCTCCGTGTACTTCACGGCATTGTCGACGAGGTTGAGCAACAGGCCTTCCATCTGTCCGGGATCGGCCTGGACGATCGGAAGATGGCCGGACGCGTCCAGCGAGAGGGCCAGGCCCTTTTCCCCCGCCCGCCTCTCGAACATCTTCAGGATCGCCGCCGCCATCGGCCTCAGGTCGACCTCCGTCTTGTCGATCTTCGGCCCCCGTTCCTCGAGCTCGGACAGGACCAGGAGGTCCCCGACGATGGCGATCATCCGCTCGGTGTTCCTGCGGATGATCTCCAGGTAAGGCCGGTTCTCCTCTTCCGTCCTGGGCTCGATCGTCTCGAGGAAGCCCTTGATCGCCGTCAAAGGGGTCCGGAGCTCATGGGAGACGTTGACGACGAAATCCTTCTTGGCCTTATCGAGGGCCCGGATCTCGGTGATGTCATGGAGGGTCGCTACCAGGCGGTCTCCGGTCGCGAGAGGAGCGACGCTGCAATAGAAGACGCGGTCCTGGATCGTCCCTTCCTCGGACGCGTCGCCCCTGGAGACGCGGGCCTTGCGGACGGCCTCGGCCAAGGCGGTGCTCCGCACGACCTCCCAGAAGTGGCGGCCTTCGGGGCTCTCGTCCCCCACGGTCCGGCGGAAGCTGGCGTTGCAGAGCTCGATCCGGTCGTCCGCGGAAAGGACGCAGAGGCCCTCGCGCATGGACCCCAGGATGCCCTGGATCTCCTCGTTCTTCATCCGGATCTCGTCGAACAGCGTTTTGAGCCGCCCGGTCATCGCGTTGAAGCTCTGGGCGAATCGCCGGAATTCCCCGCTCCGCCGGGCCGAGACCGTGACCTCGAAATCCCCGGCGGCGACGCGAGAGGACGCGTCGATGACCTCCCGGACCGGCGCGGAGACGGACTTGCTCAGGAAGAACACCGTGACCAGGGCCACACCGATCATCAGCCCGACCACTTTGAGGAGCTCCCGGCGAAAGACGTCCAGAAACGCCTCGAGGCTCTTCATGAAGACGCTCAGCCGCAGAGCTCCGACGACCCGCCCGGAGTCCTTGAGCGGAACGCTCATGTACATCATTTCCTGTTTCAGCGTGGAGCTGCGACGGATGGACATGCTCTTTTTGCCGCCGAGAGAGGCCTGGATCTCCGGCCGATAGAAATGGTTCTCCATGTCCCGGGCCTCTTTCTCCGAATCGGCCAGCACCTGGCCGGTCAGATCGATGACCGTGATCCGCGTCCCCGTTTGCTGGCTGAACGCGATGACGAGCCCGCGCAGATCGCCCGGGCCGGAGCCGGCGAGATAGGGGACGATCTGGGGCTCGAGCAGGATCGCCATGTGTTCCAGATAGGAGGCTTTCTCCTCGATGTTATGCCGCCGCATGAGAGGGGGAGCAAAGAGCGTCACCCCCACGGCGAGCAGGATGATGGCCGCCGCATAGCCCGAGAAGATCCGGAGAAAGAGCGTTTTCTTCATTCTTCGAGCTTGTAGCCGACGCCGCGGATGTTCTTGATGAGCCCGCCCGCTTCGCCCAGCTTCTCCCTCAGGTTGCGGATATGGACGTCGATCGTCCGGTCGATGACGGCCTTCTCGTGGCCCCAGAGGAAATCGAGGATCTGATCGCGGGAGAACACCCGGCCTTTACGCGAGGCCAGGAGCTGGAGGATCTTGAATTCGGTGGCCGTCAGGTCGACCTTGACCCCGTCGGCGATGACTTCGAACTTGTCCAGGTCGATGATCAGGGAGCCGATGACGATCCGACGTGCGGACTCGCTTCCCCCGGGGGGTCGCCTGAGAACGGCGTGGATCCTGGCGATGAGCTCCTTGATCGAAAAGGGCTTGGTGACATAATCGTCGGCCCCGAGCTCGAGCCCGACGACCTTGTCGGATTCGTCGCCCCGGGCGGTCAGCATGATGATCGGGATGCCGGCCAGGTCTTCGGACCTCCGGATATGCCGGCAGACCTCGAGGCCGTCGGTCCCGGGCAACATCAGGTCGAGAAGGATGAGGCTGGGCCTTTCTTTGGCCAAGAAGCGGTAGAGGTCCTCGGCCTCCTGGAAACCTTCGAACCGGTAGCCGGCCTTCCTGAGGTTGACCCTTAAAAGCTCAAGAAGGTCAGGCTCATCATCGAGGGCGGCGATCATCTGCGACATGGCGCCGGGTTCCTTCGGTCCCCGGTCAATTATAAACAAAATCCCTCTCCAAGGCACGCGGGCTAACGCTCAAGGAGCGCGTGCAGGGCCAGGACCGCGCCGGCCGCCGCGGCCGCGAAGACGAGCGAAAGGAGCCAGGGGAAGCCGAGAAGGGTCCGGTAGCGCCGGATGATGCCCCGGAAGCACCAGCCGGAAAGGACGAGGCAGCCCGCCAGGACGAGGCCGGCGGCGTGCGGGCTCACGGCTCTCTCCTGTCACGGCGGCCCTCCGGTCCGGCCGGCCGGTCCTCCTCGACATGGTGCTTGATGGTCTTGCCCCGGACCATGTAGATGACATCCTCGCCGATGTTCGTGGCGTGGTCGGCGATCCGCTCGAGGTGCCGGCCCACCAGGATCAAGTCCACCGCCCGCGGGATCGTGTGGGGGTCCTGCATCATGTAGGTCAGGAGCTCCCGGAAGACCTGATCGTTGAGCCGGTCGACCTGGTCGTCCCGCTCGCAGACGTCCCTGGCCAGCCGGTCGTCGCCGTTGACGAAGGCGGTCAAGGCATCGCGGACCATCTCCTGCGCGATCCGGGCCATCCGGGGGATGTCGATCAAGGGCTTGAGCTGGGGCTGCTGGAGAAGGTCGAGCGTTCGCTCGACGATATTGACGGCGAGGTCGCCGATCCTTTCGAGGTCGTTCGAGATCTTCAGGGCCGCCGTGATGAAGCGCAGGTCGGCGGCCAGGGGCTGGCGGAGGGCCAGGAGGCGAAGGCTCCTCTCGTCGATCTCGATATCGAGGAGGTTGATGGCCGGCTCGCGCTCGAGGACCTGGCGGGCCAGGCCTTCGTCGCGGTCCTTGAGCCCCCGGACGGCCAGGGCGATCTGGTCCTCGGCCCGGGTCGCCATCTCCATGAGCTTGGCCTTGAGGGCCTTGAGCTCCTCGTCGAACGGGCGTTCCGGTCTCGACATGGTGTCCCCTCCTGTCCGCGCGCCGCTCATCCGAACCTGCCGGTGATGTAGTCCTCGGTCAGCTTGTTCGCCGGATTGGTGAAGATCTTCTCCGTCCGGTCGAACTCGACGAGCTCCCCGAGCATCATGAAGGCGGTGTCGTCGGACACGCGGGCCGCCTGCTGCATGTTGTGGGTGACGATGACGACCGTGTAGCGCGACTTGAGGTGCTCGATGAGGTCCTCGACCTTGGCCGTGGCGATGGGATCGATGGCCGAGCAGGGCTCGTCGAAGAGGATGACCTCCGGCTCGACGGCCAGCGACCGGGCGATGCACAGGCGCTGCTGCTGCCCCCCCGAGAGGGCGAAGGCGTTGTCGTCGAGGCGGTCCTTGACCTCGTCCCAAAGGGCGGCGCCTCGGAGGCTCTTCTCGACGGTCTCTTCGATCTTCCGCTTGTCCTTCATCCCGTTGATCCGGAGGCCGTAGGCGATGTTGTCATAGATCGATTTCGGGAACGGATTGGGCTTCTGGAAGACCATGCCGACCCGGCGCCGGAGCTCGACGACATCCACCTCGGGCGCGTTGATGTTCTGCCCGCCGAGGAGGATCTCGCCCTCGACGCGGGTCCCGGCGATGACGTCGTTCATTCGGTTGAGGGTCCGGATGAAGGTCGACTTGCCGCAGCCCGAGGGGCCGATGATGGCCGTGACCTTCCGGTCGAAGCAGTCGATGCTGACGTTCTTGAGGGCCCGGGCCGTTCCGTAATAGAAATCCAGGTTCCGGGTCCGGACCTTGACCGCGTTTTCTGCGCTCGTCATCTCTGTTTCCTTCTCAGGCGGTAGCGGATGATCACGGCCGTCAGGTTCAAGCCCAGGACGAGGGCGATCAGGACGAGGGCCGTCCCGTAGGCCAGAGGCCGGACCTGGAGGACGGCGTGGTGCTGGGTGGCCATGATGTAAAGGTGATAGGGCAGGGCCATGAACTGGTCGCTCGGGGACTTGGGCAGGAAAGGCAGGAAGAAGGCCGCCCCGGTGAACAGGATGGGCGCCGTCTCCCCCGCCGCCCGGGCCAGCCCGAGGACCGTCCCGGTCAGCATGCCGGGCACGGCGTAGGGCAGGACGCTCGTCCGGATCATCTGCCACTTCGTCGCCCCCAAAGCCAGGGCGCCTTCGCGGTAGGAGTTGGGGACGGTTTTGAGGGCCTCCTCGCTGGCCGTGATGGTCCAGGGCAGCGTCATCAGCCCCAGGGTCAGCCCGGCCGAGAGGACGGACGTGCCAAAACGCATGACGTTGACGAAAAGGATGACCCCGAACAGGCCGTAGACGATGGACGGCACTCCCGAAAGGTTGCGGATGGACAGGCGGATGAAGCGGGTCAGCCGCGTCTGGCGGGCGTATTCGTGGAGGTAGATCGCGGCCGACATGCCCAGGGGGACGGCCAGCAGGGCCGTGATGGCCGTGACCAGAAAAGTGCCGAAGATGGCCGGGAAGATGCCGCCCTCGGTCATGCCTTTCCGCGGGGCCTTGGTCAGGAACTCCCAGGTGATCGCCCCGTGGCCCTTGCTGATGATGTCGTAGAGGAAGAGCGCCAGGACGGCCAGGACAAGGCCCATGGCCAGCCGCAGGGCCAGGAAGCCGAGGGCCTGGACGATCTTCTTCCGGGCGGCCGGCTTCACTGTTCCCGCTCCTGGTATTTATGGAGGACGAGGTCGGCGACGAGGTTGACGGCGAAGGTCATGACGAAGAGGACCAGGCCGATGGCGAAGAGCGCATAATAATGGGTCGTGTAGTAGGGCACCTCACCGAGCTCGATGGCGATCCCGGCGGTCATGGTCCGGACGGCGTCGAAAAAGCTGTTCGGGAACGACCGGGCGTTGCCGGTGGCCATGAGCACGGTCATGGTCTCGCCGATGGCCCGGCCCATGCCCAGCATGACGGCGGCGATGATGCCCGAGAGGCCGGCCGGCAGCTTGACCCGCAGGAGCGTCTGCCAGCGCGACGCGCCGAGGGCCAGCGAGGCCTCGGTGTAGGCCCGAGGCACGGCGTTGAGCGAGTCCTCCGAGATGCTGATGATCGTCGGCAGCGCCATGATGGCCAGCAGGATGCTCCCGTTCAGGGCGTTGAGCCCGTTGCCCGTGTGGAAGAGCTTGGCCAGGGCCGGCCCGAACAGCACGACGCCGAGGAACCCGACCACGACCGAGGGGATGCCGGCCAGGATCTCGACGACCGGCTTGAGGACCTCCCGGACGCGCCAATGGGCGACGTCGGAGAGGTAGGCCGCGACGCCGATCCCGATCGGCACGGCCAGGACGAGGGCCCCGCCCGTGACCATGAGCGTGCTGACGATCATGGCCAGGAGGCCGTATTCGGCCTTTTCCGGCGAAGTGGGGTCCCAGTTCGTGCCGCCGAGGAATTCGGAGATCTTGATCTCCCGGAAGGCCGGGCCGGCGGTCGCGACGAGGGTCAGGAAAATGCCGACGAGGACGAGGACGGCCGTGATGCCGGCGGCGAAGAAAAACGCCTTGATCGCGGCCTCACGGACGTCCCGTCCCCTTTTTTTCATCGGTGTTACTTGAAGTTCTTGTCGTTGGCGGCCTTGTACTTGCCTTCGCCGACCGTGAAGAAGCCCTCGCGCTCGACGACGGCCTGGCCCTCGGGACCGACGATCCACTGCAGGAGCGCGGCGACGGCGCCCTTGGGCTTGCCGTTAGTGGCCATGTAGAGGGGCCGGGAGATCGGATAGGCGCCCGAGTCGACCGCGGCCTTGTCCGTGGGCAGGTAGCCGGTGCCGTTCGGCTCCTTGGAGATCTTGAGGATCTTGATCCCCTTGCGAATCTGATGACTTTCGTCATAGAGGTAGCCGACGCCGACGTAGCCGACCGCGCCCTCGTCCTGGATGATGCCCTCGATGATCTGGGCGTTGCCGTTCATCTCCTTCATGTCGGTCGAGTAGTTCTTGTTGCCGAGAACGAACTCCTGCATGAAGACGTAGGTGCCGGAGTTGGACTGGCGGCCGTAGAGGGAAACGGCCTGGCTGGGGCCGCCGACGGCCTTCCAGTTCTTGATCTCGCCGCGGTACATGGCGCCGACCTGGGCCATCGTCAGCTGCTCGACGGGGTTCTTCTCGTTGACGACGATGCTCAGGCCGTCGACGGCCACGACGAAGGGCCGGGGGCTGACGCCCTTGTCCCAGGCCTGGTCGATCTCCTTGGGCTTCCACTCGCGGGAGTGGTCGGCGATGTCGCAGGTCTGGTTGATGAGGCCGGTGATGCCGGTGCCCGAGCCGCCGCCGAGGACGGCGATGGGCGTCCCGGGGTTCTTCTCCATGTACTGCTCGGCCAGGATCTGGACGAGGTTGACCATGGTGTCGGAGCCCTTGATCTGGATCATCTTGGCCCCGCAGAGGAGGCCGCCCAAGAGGGCCAGGGTCACGAGGCCGATGATCATTGTCTTTTTCATCTCGATCCTCCTTTTTTCACGATCTCGCGCGCCCTAGAAGGACAGGAAGAAGGTCATGTTGAAGACGACATCGCTGTTCTTCGTGGCGCCGGCGTTGTAGCGGACGCCGTCCTTGTATCGATAGAACCAGACGTTCGGCTGGAGCTTCCAGGAGGCGTGATAGGGCGCCCAATCGAGCCCGGCGATGACGAGGCTCATGTCGAGGCCGCGGTCCAGGCTGTTCGGCACATAGCTGTCGTAGCGGGCGAAGAGCTGGAGCTTGTCGGGCGCGAGGGCATAGCGGCCGAACACGGACCAGCCGCGCCGGTCGAACTTCACGCCGGCCGTCTGATTGAGGTCGGCCTTGAAGGTGAACCACTCGCCGGCGATGACGAGGTTCTTGATCCTCTCGAAGAAGGCGTCGACCTTGTAGGTCGCGGCGGCGGGCTTGGTCTCGGCCGGGAGGGACGCGACGGGGAGCTTACGCTCGGAGTCCATGTAGGCGACGACCGAGAATCCCGCGACCGGGGTGAATTGGGCCTGGAGCTCGATCTCCTTGTATTGATCGGTCTCGGCGTGGGAGTAATGCGCGCCGTTATAGAAGCCCGCCGCGAGACGGAAGCGCTTGGCGATGGAGTACTTGAGGGTGGCCCCGATGTCGGCGCTCGTGGCGGCGATGCTTGCCTTGGTGATGTCCTGATACCCGTCGACGAGGGTCTTGGCGACGCTGCGGAGGCCCCAGCGCTCCTCGGCCGGCTTGAAGGTCAGGGTCTCGATCATGCCGACATTCAGGACCATCTTGGGAACGAGGAAGTTGGCGTATTCGAGGTAGAGGTGCTTGATGAACGGGCGGAGCTTGTCGTCCTTGCCCAGGGCAACGCCGGAGACCGGGGAGCCGGTCAGGGTGACGCCCGTCACGTTGGCCGTGTTGTCGGCGTCAATGCGGAAACGGAACTTGAGGTTATCGTTGATCTTGTTCTCGTAGGTGAAATAGGCCCGGCGGAACACGAACTGGTTGTTGAGATAGGCGGTAGCGTCGCTCGACGGTTTGAGGGTCGTCGGGCCGGCGTTCGACAGGAAATAGCGGTAGTCGAGATAGATGGTGGCGGAAAAGGTCTGCGGCGGCGGAGTGGTCGTCTGGGCCGTCAGGCTCATGATGGTGACCATCGGCAGCATGAGGATGGCCCCGGCGAGGTCGACCGCCTTCTTCAGGATCTTGCGCATTCTCCGGTCTCCTTATGATCGTTTTCGGCTCCATCCTAAGGGGACCGGGTTAAGGAACAATTAAGGAACGCACAAATTTCGGTTAAGTTTCTTAATCAATTCTTAACAATCGCCTGCTCTAATCAGGCTCGGAGCACGGATCATGCCGCCTGTCGGACTCGCCCTGGTCGTCTTCATCATCCTCATCGCCCTGGCCTTCGACTTCACCAACGGCATGCACGATGCGGCCAACTCCATCGCCACGATCGTCTCGACCCGCGTCCTGACCCCGCGGATGGCGGTCGTTTGGGCCGCCTTCTTCAATTTCGTCGCCTTCCTCATCTTCGGGACGGCCGTGGCCCATACGATCGGCGAGGGGATGATCCAGCTTCAGGCCGTGACGCCGTACGTCGTTCTCGCCGGCCTCCTCGGGGCGATCTCCTGGAACTTGACGACCTGGCTGCTGGGCCTGCCCACGAGCTCCTCCCACGCCATCATCGGGGCCTACGCCGGGGCCGCGGTCGTCAGGGCCGGGGTCGGTGTGATCATCGCCAAGGGCTGGGTCAAGACGGTCGCCTTCATCTTCATCGCTCCCGTCCTGGGTTTGATCCTCGGGGTCTTCCTCTTCTGGATCACGATCTGGATCGTCCATAAACAGCATCCCGCCAAGGTCAACAGGGGGTTCAAACGCCTCCAGCTGGTATCGGCCTGCCTGTTCAGCCTGGGGCATGGCGGCAACGACGCCCAAAAGACGATGGGCATCATCGCCAGCCTGATGTTCTCTGCCGGCTACATGAAGACCTTCCACATCCCGCTTTGGATCGTCCTCAGCGCCCACGCGGCGATCGCGATGGGAACCCTCTCGGGCGGCTGGCGGATCGTCAAGACGATGGGCCAGCGGATCACCAAGCTCCGGCCGATCGACGGCTTCTGCGCCGAAACGGCCAGCGCGGCCAGCATCTTCCTGGCGACGCACATCGGCGTTCCGGTCAGCACGACCCATGTCATCACGGGGGCGATATCAGGAGTGGGGGCCACGAAAAGGCTCTCCGCGGTCCGTTGGGGCGTCACCCTCAGGATCGTCTGGGCCTGGATCTTCACCATCCCCGGGGCCGGCCTGATGGGCGCGGCCTACTATTTCCTCATCAAGCTGTTCTTTCGGACCTAGGGCCGGCGCCCCCCGGCCGTTGACGCGGAGCACCCTTTCCCATAGAATCGCGAACCATGAGCGACGGACGCGTGGCCCTGTTCTGCTTGTCGGCCGTGGTGATGCTCTCGGTCTCATCCGCGGCCGGCCAAGCGCAGAGGACCGCCGCCGCCGTCCGGGCCGAAGGGCCGGTCAAGATCGACGGCATCCTGGACGAGGCAGCCTGGGCCGGAGCGGCGCCGCTCGCGGATTTCGTCCAATTCCAGCCCGAGCGGGGCGCGCCGGCCTCCGTCGGGACATCGGTCCGGATCCTCTACGACGACGCGGCCGTTTACTTCGGGTTCGAGAACGCCGACCCCGACCTGGCCCGGATCGCCGCGAAGATCTCGAAAAGGGACTCCGACCTCAAAGAGGATGATGCGATAGGCGTTTACCTCGATACCTACGCGGATCGCAGGTCCTGCTACTTCTTCATGACCAACCTCTTGGGGACCCAGTACGACGGGAGGGTCACCGATAACGGCCTGACGACCGGTACGACCTGGGACGGCATCTGGAGATCGGCCGCGAAAAGGACCGAGACCGGCTGGACGGTCGAGATGGCCGTCGAGCTCGTCAGCCTGAAGTACAGGCCGGGCCGTCAGCGGGTCTGGGGACTTGGTCTGGTCCGGAGCCTTCCGCGCCGGTTGGAGCAAAGCTGTTGGCAGGGCTCCGTCGATTCGCTCCTCAGGGTCTCCCAATTCGGGCGCCTCACCGGCCTCGATCTCGAGAAGGCCTCGAAGAGGCTGCAGGTCATCCCTCATGTCGTCGGCAGGCTCGAGGATTGGAGCACGGTCGGGGCCGAAGCCGGCCTCGACGCCCGCTACGCGTTCAGTCAGACCGTCTCGGGGAACCTCACCCTGAACCCGGATTTCGCCACGGTCGAAGCCGACCAGGAGCAGATCAACCTGACCCGGTTCGAACTGAGCCTGCCGGAGAAGAGAAACTTCTTCCTCGAGGGGAAAGAAGCCTACAACCAGCGCATCCAGCTCTTCTATTCCCGCCGCATCGGCGACATCTACGGCGGGGCCAAGATCTACGGCAAGGCGGGAGGGATCGAGTTCTCCGCGCTGACGGCCCAGACCAAGCCCGATGACGCGCTGGCCGCGGATTCGGCCAGCTTCTTCGTTTTCAGGCTCAAGAAGGACGTCTTCAAGGATTCCTTTGTCGGGTTCCTCGCGGCCAACCGGCTCGTCGACGGCCGGAACACGGGGACCGCCGGGCTCGACACGTCCGTCAATTTCTCCCGCGTTTTCCACTTTACCGGCCAGATGGCCGTGAGCTACGGGGACGCCAAGGGCAGCAACGTCGCGTTCTTCCTTCGCCCTTCGATCGACACGGCGACCTTCCACTTCCACGTTCGCTACACTCAGCTCGGCGAAACGTTCGGCGACAACGCCAACGCCGTCGGGTTCATCCGCGACGACGACCGCCGCGAGCTCGATTCAGCCCTGGAGAAGACCTTCTGGCTCAAGAAAGGGTTCCTCGAGAGGATCGACTACGGCTCGAACTACAACATCTATTGGGGACTCAACGGAGTGATGAGGTCCTGGCAGATCGACCAGACTTTGGGCTTCGATCTCAGGAACAAGCTCTCGCTCGAGACCGACTACACCGAGGAATTCAAGCTCTTCGAGGAGGAGTTCCGCAATCGCCAGACCCAGTTCACGCTGGGCTACAACACCCGGGAATGGCAGTCGGTCAAGGCCGTCTACGGGTTCGGCCGCAACTTCGGCCTGGACTTCGACCTCTTCGAGGCCGCGGTCAATTTCCGGTTCCCCAAGGACCTTTCGGTGGAGTACGGCCTGACCCGGCTCGTCTTCGATCCGGACCCCGAGGGCGACAGCACCTGGATCCACTCGCTCCGGACGACCTACAATTTCACGAACGACCTGTTCCTGAAGCTTTACTATCAGGTCAACTCGTCCATCGACAAGATCGCCGTCCAAGCGCTTTTCGTCTGGCGGTTCCAGCCGCCCTTCGGACTCATCCAGTTCGCCTATCAGCGGGGGTCGACCGTCTTCGGCGTGGCCGGGGAGCGCGTCGACACCCTGTTCATGAAGGTCGCCTACATGTTCTAGGGCGGGACGACGCCGTCCGGCAGGCAAGAAGACAGAGCGGGCGAACTCGAGGTTGAGCACGTCGCGATCCGTTAGGACCGCTCAGTCTGGGAGTGGCGGGCGGGCTTATCGCCGAGCCCGTAGATCTTCAGTTTGTAAGATAACATCCGTTCCGTGATGCCGAGCGCGCGCGCGGCCCGGCTCTTGACGCCCTCCGCTTGCCGGAGGGCCATCCGGATCTCCTGGGCCTCGAGCCGGCGGACCTTATCGGTCAGCGAATCGCCCTGCGAGCCCGGATCGGCCCCCTCCCCCTCCGTGAAGAAGACCGGCAGGTCCGCGACACCGATGACGTTCCGTTCGGCGAAGACGACCGCCCGCTCGACAACGTTCTCGAGCTCGCGGACGTTGCCGGGATAGGCGTGCTTCACGAGGACCGACAAAGCCTCGCGGGAGATCCCGTCGATCTTCTTACGCTCCCTCTGGGCGTATCTCTTGATGAACAGATCGGCGAGGAGCGGGATGTCCTCCTTCCGCGTCCGGAGCGGCGGCACGTCGATCGCGATCACGTTCAGCCGGTAAAAAAGGTCGGCCCGGAACTTGCCCTTCTTCATCAGGGCGTCGAGGTCCTGGTTCGTCGCGGCGATGACCCGGACGTCCGCCCGGAGCGCCTGGTTCGAGCCGAGCCGGTAGAATTCCCGGTCCTGGAGGAAGCGCAGGAGCTTGACCTGGACCTCGGGGGCCAGGTCGCCGATCTCGTCGAGGAAGACGGTCCCGCCGGAGGCCGCCTCGAACTTGCCGATCTTGCGCTCGTGGGCGCCGGTGTAGGCCCCTTTTTCGGCCCCGAAGAGCTCGGCCTCGATCAGCGTTTCCGGGAGGGACGGGATGTTCAAGGCGATGTAGGGGCCGTTCCTCCGGGGCGACGACTGGTGGATCATCCGGGCCACGAGGTCTTTCCCCGTCCCGGTCTCGCCCGAGACGAGGACCGTGGCCTCGCTCCGGGCCGCCTTGACGATGAGCCGGGCCACGTCCTCCATCCGCGGCGAGGCGAAAACGAAGTTCTTGTCGCTGAACTTCTCGTCGAGCCGATCCTGAAGGAGGGAGATCTCCCGCCGGAGCTTCTGGCGCTCCGTCGCCCGCTCGAGGATGAGCAGGAACCTCTCGAAGTCGAGGGGCTTGACGATATAATCGTAGGCCCCCGCCCGGACGGCCTCGACGGCCCGCTCGATGTTGCCGTAGGCCGTGACCATGATCGGGGTCACCAGGGGGTTCGCGGCGACCACGTCCCGGATGACATCGATGCCCGTTTCGTCGCCGAGCTTGTAGTCGACGACGGCGACCCCGACAGGATGGCGGAGGACGGCGTCCAGGGCGTCCTTCCGGGAGGCGGCCTCGAGGACGGGATAGCCGCGGGCTTCGAGGTTCTCCCGGATGAGCCGGCGCTGGACGGGATCGTCCTCGACGACCAGGATGAGGGGCTCGTTCATGTCAGGCTCCTGGAAGCTCGATCCGGAATTCCGTGCCTTTGCCCTCCCCGCTCTGGGCCCCGATCGTCCCGCCTTGGGCCTCGATGATCCTCTTCGTGAGGTATAGGCCGATGCCCATCCCTTTCTCCTTGGTCGTATAGAAGGGCTCGAAGACGCGGCCGAGCGCGTCCGCGGGGAGGCCCGGTCCCTCGTCGCGGATCCAGATCCCGGCGTTCTTGCCGATCCGGCCGCCTCTCGCCCGGACGGGCGCGTCGGGGGAGGCCTCGAGGGCGTTCTTCAAGACATTGAGAAGGGCCTGGACCAGCAGCTCGCGGTCGCCGGCCAGGCGGACGCCGGGCGCGGGCTCGATGACGAGGCGCGACGCGGCCTCCGGGACTTCGGCGGCCAGGCTCTCCGCCGCCTGGCGCACGACGTCGTCAAGGAGGAGGGGCTTGACGTCGGGAAGGACGTTCTTGACGACCCGCGAGAACCGGTCGACGATGCGGGCGATCGTCCGGACCTGGTCCTTGCCGAGGTTCACGTCCCCTTTGGCTTCGGGCGGCACCTTGCGCCCGAGCAGCTCGAAGACGAGGGCGAGGCTGTTCAAGGGGTTCTTGATCTCGTGGGCGACGCCGGAGGTGAAGGCCGAGATCTCCCGGAACCTCTCTTTCTCCATGCGCTCGGTCTCGGCTTCGCGGGCCTTGGTCACGTACCGGGTCTGGAGCTGGAACAGGCCCCGGAAAAAGAGGGCCCCGGCGAGCAGGATGAACCCCCCGATCAAGTACGACGAGCGCCGCGACTGGGCGATCATCTCCTCCATGCCGCCCAGGGCATACCCCACAGAGAGAAGATAACGGCGGCCGTCCGCCGCCGTCAGGGCCGAAACGACGCTCAGGAACTTCCCGGCCGGGGAATCGATGATCCCGGATGCCCCTTCGCGAACCTCCTGGAGCGAGATCGGGAGGTAGCCTTCGTAGCGGGAGCTCCAGGCGAGGACTTTCTTATCGGCGTCGAGGAGGGCGACGAAGTACAGATCCTCCTCGGACAGGATGGCCTCCAAAGCTTCCTCGGGCGGCCTCCCGTCGCCGAGGAAGTGGGCGACCGTCGTCCCCAGGATCCCGGACGTCGCGGCGAGCTGGCCGCGGACGAGAGCCTCCGTCCGTCTCTTCAGATCGGACTGGGCGAGGACCGAAGCGAGGGCGAAAAAGACGAGGACCCCCAGGAACGGGATGACGAAAAAGAGGATAACGCTGCGCCGCTTCAAAAGCCGCCGAACCTCCTGATGCCGCGTTGTCCCCGGGGACCGCCCTGCCAGTTGGGGAATCCCCGCTTGTCCCTGAGCGTGAGCGTCTGCCCCCGGAGCTGGAGCTGCCGCGCGATGATCGTCGCCGCTCCCCCGGGGGTCTCGGAGAGGGAGCCGATGCCTTTCACCTTCTCGCCGCTGTGGATGTCCTCGCGGAAGAACCACGACGGGCTGACTTCGACCGTGACCGTCTTGGCCAGCTTCGCCTCTTCGACGCGCAGGACCAGGAACGGGGCCGTGCCCTTGTAGCGGGGCTCGAAGACGACCTCGCGGACCGTCCCCTCGAAGCGGACCTCTTTATCGACGTCGTAGAAGTGCCCCGGCGGCGGCCCTCCGGTCTGCCCGGCCGCCGGGCCGGCGGCAAGGACCGCGGCCAGGGCCAGGAGAGTGACCTTGGATCTCATGAGCCTCCTCCCTTCCGAGCGGCCGGCAGGCTCCACTGGAACCCGCCCATGACGTAACCGCTGCGCCAGACGAACAGGGGATCGCTCGAATCGTTGGCGATGTGGGAATACGCGACGAAGACCGTGAGCCGGCGGAAGCTCTTTTCGAGACGCGCCTCGATCAAGTCCCGCGTGTCGTTCCGGACGAGGCCGAGCGGCAGTCCGTCGAGGCCCATGCTGTCGACGCCCGGATAGGTCTTGTCGGAATGCGTATAGCCGGCCTTGAGCTCGACGCTCCCCGGCAGGTTCAGCGTGATCCGGCCCGTGAGCTGATAGCCGTCCCAGGAGAAGGAATCGGAGCTCGGGTTCGAGACGAGATAGAACTCCTCGATCGACAGGAAGGGGTTCTCCCCGGAGACGATCCATTGCCGCAGGGCCGAGGCGCTGAGCCCGACGACGTCGCCGAGGCCCTGGGCCACGAGGGCGGAGACGGAGGCATGGCCGATGCCTTGGCCGCCGCTCCCGGCCCTCGGGATAAAGCCGTAGCTGCCTTGATATTGCCGCCCTCCCCAGCCGGACCCGCCGCCGAAGCCGCCGCCCGAGGCCATGACGGCGCTGCCGGCCGTCTTCGGCGAGGTCATCACGCCGGTATCCGCCATGAAAGGATGCAAAAAGTACTTGTATCCGTATTCCGCGTCGGCCTTCAGGGTCGTCCGGGTCGGGAAATACTTATCGATCGACAACAAGGCGACCTGGCTCACATAGTCGAAAAGCCTGTCCGCGTAAGACGCGTAGTTGCCCTGCCATTGGAGCTTCAGGATGGATGAGGGTGTGACATACGTCTTGAAGGCCCCGATCAAGCTCGCCCCGAGCGTGCTGAAGCCCGCGTAATCCTGGCTGTAGAAGGCCCCCGCGCCGCCGGCCGCGAAATAGAAGGCGCTCTTGGAGCCGGACGGGACGAGATAGTCGAAGCCGAGGTCGGCCGCGAAGGAGTCCAGACCGGACGTTTGGTGGAACGCCGAATAGCCCACGTTGGCCATCAACGAAAAAGCCGAGATGTCCTGATCGAAGGCGAGGGAGAACGACGAGATCCGCTCGGCGACGGACTCGCTCGTCTGGAACAGGTTTTGCGTGGCGTGCTGGTTGAAAGACAGGGTGACCGTGCCGCCCTGGGCCGAGACGGCGGCGGCCAGCAGGAGGGGGGCCAGGAATCGCATCTTCTTCATCATGATGGAAAACTCCATATCAATCAAGACGGAAGGGCCTCCTTCCCGCGCGGACGGAAAGGAGGCCCTTGATCTCCGGGATTATCGGCGGCCCTTTCTCTGAGCGCTGCCCTTCGGGCCGGTGCCGTCGCAAACGCCGGTCCCCGAGGCCCTTCCGGCGGCCGTCAGGCCGGTCCGGAACGCGCCCTTGCCGATCTTGTGCGCGGCCTTGGTGCCGGTGCCGTCCTGGGGCTTGACCCAATCGGGGTCCTGCCCGTTGGGGACACCGTCGCCGTCGTCGTCGCGCTGGAGCTGGTAGGCGTAGCCGCCCTTCGCCTCCGCGCCGGCCGCCGTGGCGGCCGTGCCCTGGCCGTTCCGGGTCTTATAGCCGGTCCCGTCGGCGGGCTTGGTCCAATCCGGGTCCTGCCCGTTGGGGATCCCGTCCCCGTCGGCGTCCCTGGCCAGGTCGTTGATCCCGTCGCCGTTCTCGTCGATGAAGGCGATCCGGTTGCGATGACGGAACTCCGACTTCGCCTGGACCTTGTTCTGCTGGGTCGCGCCCTGGGCCTCGAGCGCCGTCTTGGCCTGGGCCTTCTCTTGGGCCTTCTCCTGGGCCTGCCCGAAGGCGAGGCCGACGAGGAGGAACCCGACCGTGATGGCTAGAAGCTTTTTCATCTTATGACCTCCTTGTGTCATGAGGTCAAGCTTATATGCCGACTCCGTGCCAATCCATATATACATTAATATGAATAACATATATAAATAGCCGAGTGAAAAAGCCGACAATTTTGTCGGTCCGCTCGACATTTTCGTCCGGGCCAGAACTTCATCTGTCCGTTGCCCGGAGCGGAGGCCTCCCTTATAATGGACTGGGCGAGGACGCCTGAGCCATCATGTCGGACAGACCCGCGGATCCGTCGCGAAACGAACCGGGGAACGTCCCCGCCCCCGACGTCGAGATCCTGGTCGGCATCCCGAGCTTCAACAACGCCGCGACCATCGGGCACGTCGTTCGGGCCGTCGAGGCGGGCCTGACCAAGTACTTTCCCGGCCACCGTTCCGTTCTGGTGAACTCGGACGGCGGCTCGACCGACGGCACAACGGATATCGTCCGCGAAGCCAGCGTCGACTACGAATCCATCCTGGTCGACCACAGGCAGGGCGGTCTCCGCAAGCTCGTGACCCCCTACCACGGCATCCCGGGCAAAGGCAGCGCCTTCCGGAAGATCTTCGAGATCGCCCGGGAGCTCGGCGTCCGGGCCTGCGCCGTCGTCGATTCGGACCTGCGGAGCATCACGCCCGAATGGATCGAGCTCCTGGTCAAGCCCGTCCTCGAGGAGGGCTACGAGTACGTCGCGCCCTATTATCTGAGGCACAAGTACGACGGCACAATCACAAACACCATCGTCTATCCCCTGACCCGGGCCCTCTACGGCAAACGCATCCGCCAGCCGATCGGCGGCGACTTCGGTTTTTCCGGCCGGCTGGCGTCGCTCTACCTAGACAAGAACGTCTGGGAGAGCGACGTGGCCCGGTTCGGCATCGACATCTGGATGACGACGACGGCCCTGGCCACGGGGGCCCGGATCTGCCAGGCCTTCCTCGGGGCCAAGATCCACGACGCCAAGGACCCCGGGGCCGATCTCAGCGCCATGCTGCACCAGGTCGTCGGCTCCGTCTTCGGCCTCATGGAGGAATACGCCGGGACCTGGCGGCCGGTCCGGGGATCGGAGCCGGCCCCCACGTTCGGCTTCGCCTATTCCGTCGGGCTGGAGCCCATCCACGTCAACCTGGACAGGATGATGGAGATGTTCCGGCTGGGCATCAAGGACCTCGGCCCGTTCTACCGGTCGTTCCTGCCCCAGGAGGTCCTGGCGGCGCTCGACGGCTTGGCCGGAGAGACGGACCGGGACCGCTTCGTCTACCCGGATGAGGCGTGGGTGCGGACGGTCCTGAGCTTCGCCCTCGCGTGTCACCGGCAAGTGGCCAGCCGGGAACACATCATCAAGTCCCTCACGCCTCTTTACCTCGGAAAAGTCGCCTCCTTCGTCATCGCGACCTGGGACAGCAGCGCCGAAGATGTCGAAAAGAGGCTCGAGGAGCTCTGCCTCGCGTTCGAGAGGGACAAGGACTATCTCGTCGGGGAGTGGGAGTCCAAGGCCTGAGGGCCCGTCCCCCCAAGGAGGTCGCCATGAAGGCATTCTTCGACAAGGTCATCGTCGGGCCGCTGCAGGAGGTCGTCCGCAAGATCGTGGCCTTCCTGCCCAGCCTCCTCACCGGGATCCTCGTCTTCGCGGCCGGGCTCGTCCTGGCCTGGCTGGTCAAGCTCCTGGTCGTCCGGATCATCCGGCTCTTCAAGCTGGACGCGACGCTGGCCCGGGCGGGCGTCCCCGACGCGCTGAAGAAGATGGCCGTCAAGGACCCGCCCGACCGGCTCATCGGCCGGACCTTCGCCTGGCTCGTGGCCTTCATCTTCTTCATCCTGGCCCTCAAGGTCATGAAGGTCCCGGTCATCGACGAGCTCCTCGAGAAGCTGCTCCTCTATGTCCCCAACATCATCGTCGCCCTGGTCATCCTGACCCTGGGCTGGCTTCTCGCCAACTTCCTCGGGCGGGCCGCCCTGATCGCCTCGGTCAACGCCGGCGTCAAGCTCGCCTCCCTGCTGAGCCGGGGGGTCAAGGCCGTCGTTCTCCTGTTCGCCTTCGTCATGGCCTTCGAGCAGCTGGGCATCGGCCGGCACACGGTGGTCGCCGCGTTCGCCATCGCCTTCGGCGGGATCGTCCTGGCCCTGGCGCTGGCCTTCGGGCTGGGAGGAAAGGACCTGGCCCGGAAGTTCCTGGAGAAGCGGATCCGGAAGGACGGAGAGGCCGGCCCCGACGACCTCAAGCACCTCTGACGCGCCTTATCTTCCGTCTCCTGAGGGAGGGGCGACGGATCCGCGGGTTGACACATCCGCCCCGGCATGGTACTTTGATAACAAGTTTGGTTCACGAGGGTTCCCGGTCGGCGGGCCGGCTAAGCCGCTGATAACGCTCATGAAGCTGACCTGATTCCGTCCACTCCTTGTGCGCTCCCGCTGAACGACGGCCTGAGATAATCGGGGTCGCCGGCGAGAAATTCTGGTCAAGGAGGTTTTTCATAATGACAGACAAGGCCCTCGCCTCCGTCCTCGTCCCCGCGGGGATCATCGTCGCCTCCGCTGTGCTGGGAACGTTCCTGCAGAAATTCGTCCTCGGCCGGCTCGGCCGGGCGGCCGAGAGGTCGGCCGCGGTTTGGGACGACGTCCTGGTCAAGAGCCTGAGGGGCGTGGTCTTCGTCTGGGTTCTTCTCGCCGGACTGGAGGGTGGGCTCAAGTATCTGCGGCTGCGGCCGGAGGTCGACAGGCCTCTCACCCAAGTTATGACCATCCTGGCGATCCTATCGATCACTTTTTTCGTCGCCCGCCTGGCGACCGGCTATGTCACGCTCGGCCTCAGCCGGGCGCCTGGATTTCCCGTGGCCTTTATCCGGAATCTGACATGGTTCGGCGTCGGCGTCCTCGGCCTCCTTTCGATCCTGGATTACCTGAAGGTCCGCCTGACACCCTTGCTGACCGCCCTTGGGGTGGGCGGCCTGGCTGTCTCCTTGGCCCTCCAGGACACGCTTTCCAATCTCTTTGCCGGCCTCCACATCCTGGCCACACGGAAGATCCGGCCGGGCGATTACATCAAACTCCAGTCCGGCGAGGAGGGCCATGTCCGAGATATCTCGTGGCGGAACACGACTGTGGAAGCCCTGGCCGGCAACCTCATCATCATTCCCAACAGCAAGCTGGCCTCCGGCATCCTGACCAATTTCGACCTCCCCTTGAGCGATTCGGCCGTCCTCGTGGAGTTCGGCGTGGCCTACAAGACGGACCTGCGCGAGTGCGAGCAGGTCGTCGTAGACGTGGCTAAGGCCGTCATGGCCCGCGTCCCGGGCGGGGTCCCGGAGTTCACCCCGTTCGTCCGTTTTCACACGTTCGCCGATTCCGCGATCCTGGGCACGGTCATCCTCCGGGGCCGGACGTTCGTCGACCGGTACGTGATCAAGCATGAGTTCATCAAGGACCTCCAAGAGCGCTTCGCCCGTGAGGGCATCGAGATCCCCTTCCCGATCCGGACGGTACGGATCCAGCGGCCGGAGGGTTGACCATGGCTTGGGACAGGATCGCCTTGCAGCAGGCGGTGGCCGAGAAGATCGGCGACCGGAAGTTCATCGTCGTCTCGAACCGCGAGCCCTACATCCACGTCTACGCCGACGAGGGCCTCCGCTGCATCACGCCGGCCAGCGGTATGACCGTGGCCCTCGACCCGGTCATCCGGGCCTGCGGCGGCATCTGGGTCGCCGCCGGCCTCGGCGAGGCGGACCGCGACGTCGTCGACTCCCGGGACCACGTCGCCGTCCCGCCGGAGGACCCAAGCTATGTCCTCCGGAGGATCTGGCTCAGCAAAGAGGAGGAGGACAGGTTCTACTATGGCTACGCCAATGAAGGCCTCTGGCCGCTCAGCCACATCGTCCACGTCCGGCCGGTCTTCCGGGAGGCCGATTGGAAGGTCTACCAGGAGGTCAACGCCCGGTTCGCCGAGGCCGTGCTCGAGGAGCTCGAAGGCCAGTCCGGGTTCGTCTTCATCCAGGACTATCATTTCGCTCTCCTGGCCCAGATGATCCGGGAGAAACGGCCGGACGCCGTGACGGCCCTGTTCTGGCACATCCCCTGGCCCAACCCCGAGGCCTTCCGCGTCTGCCCCCAGGCCACGAAGATCCTGGAGGGGCTACTGGGCAATGACATCCTTGGCTTCCACATCCGCTATCATTGTCTGAACTTCATGGAATCCGTGGACCGCTTCCTCGAATCGCGCATCAGCGCCGAGACGTCGTCCGTCATTCGCCAGGGCCACGAGACCCTCATCCGCGACTTCCCGATCAGCATCGATTTTGAGGCCGCCGAGCGGAGGGCCCTCTCGCCGGAGATCGAGAGGAAGCGGTCGGCCATCCTGGCCGATCACAGACTGCGGAACCGGCTCCTGGCGGTCGGCATCGACCGCATGGAATACACGAAGGGGATCATCGAACGCCTCGACGCCGTGGACCGACTGTTCGAGAAATATCCCCGGTTCATCGGCCGGTTCGTGTTCCTCCAGCACGGGCCCCTCTCCCGGATCCATATCCGCAAGTACCGGGACTACAACGACGAGATCTACCATCGGGTCATGGACATCAACGAGAGGTGGCGGGCGAAGGACTGGCAGCCCGTCATCCTCGAGAAATCGCACCTCCCCTTCGACGACGTCCTGGCCCACTACCGGGCCGCGAACGTCGTCCTCGTCAGCTCCATCCATGACGGCATGAACCTCGTGGCCAAGGAGTTCGCCGCCGCCCGCGCCGACGAGCGGGGCGTGCTCGTGCTCAGCCAGTTCACGGGGGCAGCTCGCGAGCTCGACCGGGCCGTGCTCGTGAACCCCATGGATACGGAGCGGTTCGCCGACGCCTTATGCCAGGCGCTCGAGATGCCGGAGGAGGAGCAGGCTGAGCGGATGCGCCGGATGCGCGAGGTCGTCCGGGAGAACAACATCTACCGCTGGGCCGGGCGCATCGTCAACGAGATGAGGAAGCTGGTCTGATCCCATGGGACCCGAATTCGAATTCTATACCCGGCTCAACCTGCCCGTCCTTCTCGGCGTCAAGGCCCGGACGGTCCCCGAGCTCCTGGACCGGCTGAGGTCCGCCCCCGAGGCCTCGATCTATTACCACACGCACCGTTTCCTCCAGCAGCATCACTACCTCTCGCCGGAACCCCCCAACGATTTCGCCTTCTGGGTCACCGGCTCGCTCGGCCTCGACGCGCTCGGCGAGCAGCTGGCCAGCGTCGATACCGTCAAGTTCCGGACGCTCACGTCCCTGCAGAGGCGCTTCGTCGAGATCCTCGAAGCGCACGGCCGCGAGAACAGGTCCCCGGCCCCGGCCAGCCCCGAAGGCGAGGAGTTCTATTTCCTGTCCTGCCGGACGTTCATCCTGCCGACCCGCCTCAAGGCGCGCGATTTGGCCGAGTTCCTGTCCGTCCTGAAGACCGTGAGCATCAACTCGATCTATTTTCACATGTTCGAGGCCCGCCTGCGGCTCGAAAGGGGCGAGAACGACTTCTCGAACTGGTTCGAGGGGCTCGGCCGCAAAGAGCTGGCCGTCGACGTGGCCCGGCTCGACCCGTACACCATGACCCTCGAAAGCCTGAGGAAAACCCTCATCCGGAAAGTGGAGCGCTATGTCGCGGATTGACGATTACGCGCCCATCGTCGGCGCCAGTTCCATCGGCGAGCTCCGCCTTCTCGCCGAACGCCTCGAAGGCCGGACGATCCAGAACATCAATTCGACCGCCGTCGGAGGGGGCGTCGCCGAGATCCTGCTGCGGATGCTCCCGCTGCTCCAGGACCTCGGCGTCAAGGCCCGATGGGACGTCATCAAGGGCGACGAGCGGTTCTTCCACGTCACCAAGAAGATGCACAACGCACTCCACGGGGTCCCCGAACAGTTCTCGCCCGAGGACTGGGAATTCTTCGTCGAGGTCAACCGCCGGAACGCCGGGGTCCTGGCCGATAAGGCCGACATCGTCTTCGTCCACGATCCCCAGCCCATCGCTCTGGTAGAGAACAAAAAGCGCAAAGGCGGGTCGTGGATCTGGCGCTGTCACATCGATTTCACGGCGCCGCTCCCCGCGGTCTGGTCGTTCCTCCAAAATTACATCGGAGCCTACGATGCGGCCGTCTTCTCGGCCCCCGCCTTCTCGCGACCGCTGGCCATCCCGCAGGTCCTGATCTCGCCGTCGATCGATCCGCTGAGCGACAAGAACAAGGACCTCGCCGAAGAGGAGGTCGCGGCCGTCTGCGCCCGCTTCGGCCTGGACCGGGAGAGGCCGATCATCGCCCAGATCTCGAGGTTCGACTACCTCAAGGACCCCCTGGGGGTCATCCGGGCCTATAAGCTTGTCAAGGAATACATCGACTGCCAGCTCGTGCTCGCCGGCGGCGGGGCGACCGACGATCCCGAGGGGGCCAAAGTCCTCGAGGAGGTCCGGACGGAGGCCGACAAGGACCCCGATGTCTTCGTCCTTTTTCTGCCGCCGGCCAGCGACCTCGAGATCAACGCCCTCCAGAGGGCCGCGACGATCATCCTCCAGAAATCTCTCCGTGAGGGTTTCGGGCTGACCGTTTCCGAGGCCCTGTGGAAGGCCAAGCCGGTCATCGCCTCGGCCGTCGGCGGCATCCCGCTGCAGGTCGCGCACAAATATTCGGGTATCCTGACCCACTCGGTCGAGGGCACGGCCTACTGGATGAAGCAGTTGCTCAACGCCCCCGAATACGCCTCGCGGCTCGGGGCCAACGGCCGGGAGCACGTCCGGACGAACTTCCTCATCACCCGGCACATCCGCGATTACCTGCTTCTGTTCCTTTCGCTCGCCCACAAGAAGGACATCGTCTTCCTATGAAGGGGATCCTCGAACAGGTCCCGCTCGGCGTTCCTTTGGCCGTCCTTCTGGATTATGACGGGACGCTCGTCCCCATCCGCCCGAAGCCCGATCTGGCCCGGCTCACGCCGAGGCGCCGGGACGAATTGTGCCGGCTCGGCCAACGGGTGCTCGTCGCCATCGTGTCCGGCCGGCCTCTCGCGGAGATCCGCAGGGTGATCGGCCTGCCGGGACTCGCCTATGTGGGCAATCATGGGCTGGAGATCCGGGAGCACGGCCGGACGTGGATCCATCCCGAGGCCGCCCGCCGGGCCGAACTGATCGCCGAGGCGGCCGAAGCCGTACGGGCCGGGACCAAGGGACTCGCCGGCGTCACCGTCGAGGACAAGGGCCTCACGGCGACTGTCCACTTCCGGCTGGCTGAGCGGCGTCATTATGGCCTGATCCGAGCCGTCATAGCGGACGAGGTCGGCCGGCGGCGCGGGGCTCTCGCCGTCTCCCGGGGAAAGAAGGTCTTCGAGATCAAGCCCAATATCGCCTGGGACAAGGGTAAGGGCGTCCTGGAGTTGCTGCGCCGGGCCGGCGGTCCGGGCCCTCTTTTCCCGGTCTACATCGGCGACGACAGGACCGATGAGGACGCCTTCCGGTCCTTGCGGGACCGGGGTCTGACGATCCGCGTGGGGCTCGGCCGCCGGACCCTGGCCCGCTGCCGCCTCTCGAGAGTCGATGCCGTCTGGGCCTTTCTGGCGGCGCTACGCTCCCGTCTCGAACTTCCTCCGCGTCCCGGAGAGGGGCCATGAGCCCCAAGGGGGGACGGGGCGACCCGCCGGCCCGTCAGCTTTGGATGGACGCCTGGACCCGGATCAGGTCGTGCAGCGTGATGATGCCCTGAATGACCCCGGACTCCCGGTCGACCACGACCAGGACATTGTTGGGCGATTCGATGAACTTGTCCCCGATCTCGCGAACGGTCTGGTCGGGAAAGCAGGTGATCACGTTCTGGATCTCCGGGGGCTCCTTCCGCAGAACAGCCTCCTGGATCCGCTGCCGGGTCAGGATGCCGCGCAGGAGCCCGTTGAGCTCCACCGGGAAGCCATTGTAGGGATAGCGGTCCACGAGCTGGCGGAGCTTGTCCAGTTCGAGCTCCCGGACCACCACGGGCTTCGGGTTGGCGATGGCCGAGACGGGCAGGTTCTGCCAGCTTTCCAGGGCCAGGGGCGGGCGGATCTTGTGGAGCTCGTGTCCGTCCTGGACGAGCGCGGCGTCATAGAAATTGAGGCGGCCGCCGAGGCGCGAAACGGCCTGGCTGGCGATCAGCCCGATCATGAGCGAGGGCACCAGGGAGAACTGGTGGGTCATCTCGAAAACGATCAGGAGCGATGTCAGCGGCGCGCCGACGACGGTGCCCAGGCAGGCGCTCATGCCGACCGCGGCCAGGACGATATGGTCCGCCGGGGTCAGGGGAAGCCACGTCCCGGCCAGGCCGGCCAGGAAAAAGCCCGTCATGCCGCCGATGAACAGCAGCGGGGCGAAGATGCCGCCGCAGCCGCCGAAGCCGTAGCTCGCCATCGTGGCCAGGAGCTTGGCCAGGGCCAGAAGGCCCGCCGCCTGCCAGACGAAATCATTGGCCAGGGCCCGGCTCAGGTCCTGGTAGCCGAGGCCGAACACGCCGATCTTCCCGACCGCGAGGAACACGGACACCCCGAGCGCCCAGGTGATCAAGCCGCCGAACCCGGGCTTGACCCACGCGGGGACGCGCCGCCAATCCCGGGCCTTGCCCCTGAGGGCGATCGTCCCTTTCTGGAAGACCACGCCCGCGGCCGAGGCCGCCGCGGCGACGACGGGGACGACGGCATAATGGATCCAGCTGATGTTCTCGACCGAGGGCAGGGCGAAGGCCGGCTGGCGGCCGAGGACCGCGTAGACGACAAAGGCCCCCAGGACGGAAGCGAAGATGACCCGCCCGAGATAGCGGCTGTTCAGGTCGCCGACGATCTCTTCGATGGCGAAAGTGATCGCGGCGAGCGGCGTGTTGAAGGCCGCGGCCAGGCCGCCGGACGATCCCATCAGGGTCGAGGCGCGCCGCTCCCGGCGCGGCACCCCCATCAGGCCCGCCACGTTCGAGGCGACTCCGGCGCTGATGAACACGGACGGCCCCTCGCGGCCCAGGCTCGAGCCGCCGCCGATGCTGAGCAGGCCGGCGACGAACTTGATCAGGGTCGAACGGAGGGGCAGATAGCCCAGCTCCTTCCAGTACGCCGACTTCACCTGCGGGATGCCGCTTCCGGCCGCCTCGGGGCTGATCCTGTTCAGGAGGAGGCCCACGAGGAGGGACGTGCCCATGATCAGGACGAAGCTCGCGACCGCGAAGAACGCCTTCGAACGGGCCGCGAAACGGACATAGGTCAGGGAGAACAGGCCGTTGACGAGGATCAGGAACAGGACCACCGCGAGGCCGCCGGCCAGGCTGAGGGCCACGGTCTGGACCGTCTGTCGAACGTTCTCGGGGAGACGCCGGAGCCGTCGCGCGACGATGTTGTCGCCGGCCGCGAATCGCATAACCGCATTCTATCCCATCCGGGCCCCGACGAGAACCTCGTTTCTCAAATCCGCGCGAATGGCCTAGAATGGAGAGAGAGCGCGCAAGGGAGGCCTCCATGCGATGCCCTCGGACGTCGACATCCCGCCTCACAGGGCTGCTCTTCCTCGCCGCCACGCTCCTCTGCGCGGCCGCACGCCCTCTTCCCCAGACGGTCCGCCCCGGCAGGGCGGAGGAGATCGTCCGCCGCATCGACGAGCTCTACCGCAGCGACACCAGCGAGTCCACGGTCGAAATGGAGGTCGTGACCCCGAACTGGCGGCGGACCCTGCGGATGAAGGTCTGGAGCCGCGGCCTGTCGGACACCTTCATCCGCGTCCTCGAGCCCAAGAAGGAAGCGGGGTTCGCGACCTTGAGGCTCGGCGACGAGATGTGGAATTTCCTCCCCAAAACGGCCAAGGTCCTGAAGGTCCCGCCATCCATGATGATGAGCTCCTGGATGGGCTCCGACCTCACCAACGACGACCTGGTCAAGGAGTTCACGTTCGCCGAGTCCTACCATTTCGAGATGACCATGCCGGAGTCGCCCGAGCCGGGGATCCTTTACATCAAGTGCGTCCCTAAGGAGGGCCTGCCCATCGTCTGGGGATCGGTCGTCCTGGCCGTCCGCGAGGACGATCTCCTGCCTGTCTGGGAGAGATACTATGACGAGAAGGGCGGGCTGGCCCGGACCATCGCTTTCCGGGACATCCGGACGTTCGGGCGTCGGCGGATCCCCTCGACGATGGAGCTCGTCCCGGAGGCGAAAGCCGGCCAGAAAACCGTCCTCCGCTATCTCGAGGCCGCGTTCGACCTTGCCCTCCCGGCGGACATCTTCAGCCTGCGCAATCTTCACGGCGGCCTCTAGCATGGTCGTCCTCAAGATGGCCTTCCGGAACATCCTGCGGCAGAAGCGCCGGACCGTTTTCACGGCCCTGAGCATCATCGGCGGCTTCACCCTGGCCGTCATCTTCATCGGTTGGGCCGACGGCTCCTACAACGGCATCATCGACCGGTTCACGAGGACCCGGCTCGGGCACATCCAGATACATGAAAAGACCTACCTGGCCCGGCCGTCCCTCTATAAGACGGTCGCCGACGTCCCCAGAGTCGGGGCGGTCCTTGACGGGACCAAGGCCGTCGAGTCCTGGGCCCCGCGGGTCTATTCGGCCGGGCTGGCCGGGGACGGCGACAAGAGCGCCGGGGTCCAGATCATCGGTCTCGATCCCGAGCGGGAGGTCCGGACCACCCATTTCGAACGGACGATCGTCCGGGGCCGCTTCTTTTCCGGTGTCGCCGCCCGCGAAGCCGTCCTGGGCCGGGTCCTGGCCGAGATCCTCCAGGCCAAGCTCGGCGATGAGATCGTCCTTCTTTCCCAGGGCGCCGACGGTTCCATCGCCGAGGACCAGTTCGTCCTCGTCGGTGTGGCCTCGAGCGGGGACGAGATGACGGACCGGACGGCCTATTACCTGCCCCTGGTGACAGCCCAGGACTATCTGGTCCTGGACGCCAAGGTCCATGAGATCGCGGTCGTCGTCGCCCGGCTGGGCCGGGTTCAATCGGTGGCCCGGGCCGTCACCGCCCGGCTCGACGACCCGTCATTGGCCGTCGAGCCCTGGCAGGTTTTCGCCAGGTCCTTTTATAACGCCATGAAAGCGGACAAAGCCGGCATGTGGGTCATGCTTCTTGTCATCGTCATCATCGTGGCCGTCGGCGTCCTGAATACGGTGCTCATGTCCGTCCTCGAAAGGCGCCGCGAATACGGCCTGCTCAAGGCCATCGGGACCCGGCCCGGCCGGATCGTTCGCCTGATCGTCCTGGAGGTCCTTCTCCTCTCATTCGTATCCATGGCCGCAGGGGCCGTCCTGGGGCTCGGGGCCAACTCTTTTCTGGCCCGCCACGGGATCAGGTTCAGCTCCGGGCTCACGTACGGCGGCATGGTCTTCGACACCATGAACTCCGAGATCAACGCCCGGAGCTTCCTCATCCCCGCCGTGACGGTCATCGCCGCGGCCCTCCTCGTCGGCTTCTTCCCGGCGCTGAAAGCCGCCCGGACCGATCCCGCCCGGACGATGAGGATGCACTAGAGGAACCGGATGACGCTCGCACTGAGGCTCGGCTGGCGCAACCTGTTCCGGAACAAGCGCCGGACCCTGATCGCCGGCCTGGCCATCGGCGTCGGGCTGGCGTCGTTGATCTTCACGGACGCGCTCATGCAGGGCATGGTGGCCCAGATGATCAAGTCGGCCACGGCCGCCTACCTGGGGGAGGGGGAGATCCACCGCCGGGGTTTCCGTTTGACCCAAGAGCCCGGCCTGACGATCCATGACGCCGCCGGCGTCGAGGCCCGCCTCGAGAAAGACCCGGACGTCGAGGCCTTCGCTCCCAGAGCCGAGTCCTTCGGCATGATCACGTCCGCGGCAGAAGCCAGATCGGTCATGATCGTCGGCGTCGACCCGTCCCGGGAAAGGCTTCTGTCCCAGGTCGACGACAACATCCGGCAGGGCGCCTTTTTCGAGGGCTCGGGCGAAAGGGACATCGTCATCGGGAACGCGCTGGCGGAGATACTGGGCGTGGAGCCCGGGGACCGGATCGTGGCCACGGTCTCGCAAGCCGGGAGCGGGGTTCTGGCCCAGGACATGTTCCGCGTCTCGGGGATCTACCGCTTCGGCATCAAGGAGATGGATGAGGGCTTCGCCTTCGTCCGCTTGGCCAAGGCCCAGGACATGCTCGGGATCGGCCGGGGGATCAATGAGATCGCCCTCAAATTCCGGGACATCCGCTTCGCGACGCGGAAGGATAATCCGTTCTGGACTGCCTATTCAACGGGCGGGAACGAGGCGGTCAGCTGGGCGGTCTTGCTGCCCCAACTGAGAGACGCCCTCGGGCTTTTCTGGATCTCGCTGGCGTTCATGGCGGCCATCCTCTTCGGTATCGTCGCCTTCGGCATCATCAATACCCTTTTCATGTCCCTGTACGAGCGGATGTTCGAGTTCGGCGTCCTGCGGGCCGTCGGGACCCGCTCGGCGGGGGTGCGGCGGCTGATCATTTTCGAGGCCGGCGCGCTGGCCGCCCTGAGCATCGCCATGGGCTTGGTCCTGGGTCTGGTCCTGACGCTCGTCGTGGCCAGGACGGGCGTTAATTACAGCGGTATCGAGTTCGCCGGGACGACGTTCTCCGAGCCTCTCACCCCCGTCCTTCAAGTCCGCCAGTTCGTCGTCTATCCGCTGGCGACATTCCTGTTCACGCTGCTCGTCGCCCTCTATCCCGCCCGCGTCGCCGGCCGTCTGCGCATCGCCGACGCCCTGCGCAAAAGCCTTTAGGAGATCGCGATGAACACTGTCGAGGAACCCCTCATCGTCACGGAGGGCCTGAAGAAGGATTACCGGGAGGGCGGGGTCGTCGTCCCGGCCGTGCGGGGGATCGACCTGCGCATCGGGGCCGGGGAATTCACGGTCATCGTCGGCCCGTCCGGCTCGGGCAAAACCACCTTTCTCAACCTCATCTCCGGACTGGACTCCCCGACGGCGGGCAAGGTCTGGCTGCGGAACAGGCCCGTCTCGGACATGTCCGGCGACGCCCTCTCGGATTTTCGCCGGGACCACATCGGCTTCGTCTTCCAGGCCTACAATCTGATCCCGGTCCTGACGGTCCGGGAGAACATCGAATATATCCTTCTTCTCCAGGGCGTCCCCGACGATGAGCGGGCGGCGCGGGTGGCCGGGATCTTGAAGGAGATCGGAATGGAGGGGTTCGAGCGGCGATTCCCGCCCCGGATCTCGGGCGGCCAGCAGCAGCGCGTCGCCATCGCCAGGGCCATGGTCTCCAAGCCGGAGCTGATCCTGGCCGACGAGCCGACCGCCAACCTCGATTCCGAGACCGGGTCCGAGCTCCTGGACATGATGCGGGGCCTCAACCGGCGGACGGGCATGACCTTCCTGTTCTCGACCCACGACCGCATGGTCATGGAGCGGGCCGACCGCGTCATCACCCTTCACGACGGCCGGATCGCCAAGGACGAATGGAGTCGAAGGACTTGAGCCGCGGCCTTCGCGCCATCGCCCTCCCGGTCGCTCTCGTGCTCGGGCTCGCCTCCCCGGGGCAGCCGGACGACGCCGTCTCCCTCGGAGGGTATTTCAAGACCTTCGCCTCGCTCATCGCGCCGCCCACGATCACGACCGGCGGGAGGGCGGTCGCCGGCCCGGCCGCGGCCGTTCTCAGCAGCCGGCTGCGGCTCGACCTGACGATCCGGCCGATGAGAAGCCTGTCCTTTGATCTCGCCTATGATCTATCCCCGCGGATCCAGAGCGCCGGTCTGTTCGAAGGAGGCCTTTTCCCGGCCGGCCAGGCCCTGGGCGGATACCGGCTGGCCGATCTCCGGGACAGGCTCGTCCCGGGCCCGGGCAGAACGCCCCGGAACATCGCCGTCTTCCAGAACCTCGACCGGCTTATGGTCACCTTCAAGACGGGCTTCGCGGACATCATCGTCGGTCGCCAGCCCCTTGCTTGGGGCAGTGCCCGGGTGGTCAACCCGACCGACGTCCTCGCCCCGTTCGCCTTCAGCGAGTTGGACAAGGAGGAGCGGACGGGTGTCGACGCCGTCCGCGTCAGGGTCCCGCTCGGCTCCATGGACGAGCTCGACATGGGCGCCGTCGCCGGCGACGGCTTCAGGGCGGGGACGAGCGCATTCTTTCTCAGGGGCAAGGTCCACGCCCTTCGGACGGACATCTCGGGCCTGGCCCTGGCCTTCCGGCAGCATCTTCTTCTCGGGCTGGACCTGGCCCGCTCGATCGGCGGGGCCGGCGCGTGGGTCGAGGCCGCCTACGTCATCCCGGACGCGCTCCTCGCGGCCGAGGAGGGGCAAAAGGACTATTTCAGGGCCTCGGCCGGCCTGGACTACAACTTCAGCACCAAGGTTTACGGGTTCGCCGAATATCACTTCAATTCGGCGGGGGGCCGGGAACCGGGATCCTACTTGCCGTCGCTTGCGACGACGCCCTACCGGGACGGGGCGGTCTATCTTCTGGGGCGCCACTATTTCAGCGTCGGATCGACCTGGCAGGCCGCGGCCCTTTTCCCCGTCACGGGGCTGGTCATCGTCAATCTCACCGATCTTTCGCTGATCATCGCCCCGTCGCTCGACTGGAACGTCTCGCAGAACGTCTATCTCAGCGGCGGGGCGTATCTCGGGCTGGGCCGGAGGCCGGAGATCGCCTTGGTCCCGGCCGCGGCGGGGCTCCAGCCAAACCTCCTCCGCTCCGAATTCGGCTCCTATCCGGACCTGATCTACGTTTCGTTCCGGATCTATTTCTAGGCCGGTCCGGACCGGCCTCTCCCCGCGCGGCGATTGGCACGTATCTGGCAAGAAATGCAGAGGATCGCTTCCCTGAAGGAGAACAGGATGAACAAACGTCTCTGGGTCGTATTCTTCGCCCTGGCGGCCGGCGTGTCCGGCACGGGAATGGCCCTGATACAGCCTTGGGGCGGCCACGGGCCGGGCATGATGGGATGGGGGCATGGCTGGGGATGGGTGGGCGCGCTTCTCATGGGGATCGTCTGGGTCGCGGTGATCGTGGGGATCATCGCCCTGGTCCGATGGCTCTGGGCCGGCGGGCCCCGGCAGGGACATGGGGCCGAGCCGTCTCCGTTGGACATCCTCAAGGCCCGATATGCCCGGGGGGAGATCAACAAAGAGGAATTCGAGCAAAAGAAGAAGGACCTGGGCTCTTAGCCCGGCTTTCTCTCGCGGCGGTCACTTCGACGGCCGGTTGTCGGCCTCGACGGCGTCCCGCAGCCGCTCGAGGAAATCCGGGACGGCCGAGGTCACCCGATTCCAGCTCGGGATGAGCGGGGAATAGAGCGGGTCGTCCATGAAGTCTTTCCCGGCGATCTGGATGGCTTTGGTGAAGGCCTCGACGATGACCGTCTCCAGGTGATAGTCGAACGCCAGGCCGTTGAAGTCGGCGTCGTCACGGTAGCGCTTGACGGCGTCCTTGGCCGTTCGCTGGTAGTTGATGACCAGCGTCCGCAGGGCGCTCTCGCTAAGGACGATGCTCTCGATGGCCAGGTTGCGGAAGACCGACTTGGCGATATCGACGGCCATCTTCATCAATCCGCTCCTCGGGTCCTCCGCCGAGAGCGGCTGGTGCTTGTGCTCGTAGGTCTCGCATATCTCGGCCTGGCAGATCCGCCTCAGCGAGTAGTTCCGGTAGACCTCGGCCAGGGTCTCGACCTCGAGGCCCCAGTCGCTCGGGATGCGGTTCATACGGGCCAGGTCCGAGACCATAGAGAACTCGCCGGAGAGGGCGTAGCGGAAGCTGTCGAGGTAGACGAGAAAGGGCAGGTGCCCGAAGAGCTTGATCAGGCTGCGGACGAGCGGGGTCACGAAAAGGCGGGTCACCCGGCCGTGCATCCTGTCCGTCACCCGGGCGTAGTAGCCCTTGCAAAAGGCATAGTCGATATTCGGGGAGGCCACCGGGTAGAAGAGCCGGGCGACCAGCTCCCGGGAATGGTTGATGATGTCGCAGTCGTGGAGCCCGATGACCTTGCTCTCGTCCCGGGCCAGGATGTAGCCGTAGGCCGTCCAAGCGGAGCGTCCCTTGCCGTCCTCCCCGGCCGGCAGGTCGTTCGCCTCGAGCAGCTTGTAAAGCTCGACGGAGCGCGGTCCGGACGCCCAGACGATCTTGTGTCTCTGCGGAAGCACGGAGAAGATCTCCTGGGCCTTGGCGAACTCGGCGGGATCATCCGTCCGGCCCAAGGTAATGACGATCTCGTGGAGGTACGGGACCTCAACGAGGTTGGCCAGGATCGCGCGGAGGGCCTCGGAATCGAGCTCCTTGGGGGTCGTCGGGAGGACCAGGGCGAGGGGCCGATGCCGGTTGAACTCCGTGAGGTCGTTCTCGAGGCGCCCCAGATCCAGGGTCCCCAGCCGGTGGAAGGTGGACACCAAACCGGTTTGATAGAAGTCGGCCATCGCGTCCTCCTCTCGACGTTCGTTCTATCCCCCGGCCGGGGACCGGCGATCAAATCCCGCGGCGGAGAAGCGTCAGGACGGCGTCGCGCCAGCCTTCCGGGCCCGCATAAGGGGCGATGACCAGCCCGGCGAGGTCGACAGGCCCGATGTGGCTGCCGTCGGGCTTCCGGACCAGGATGGGAAGGTCCACCGCCCGCAGCATCGGCTCGTCGTTGGCGCTGTCGCCCAGGCCCGCGGACCGGACCGGACCGAAGGCTGTCTCATAGAGCGACCGGAGGGCCCGGACCGCCCGGCCTTTGTCGATCTCCCCGACGAGGTGCTGGAAACGGCCGCCGCTGACGACCTCGAGGCCGCGTTGCCCGGCTTCCCGGACGACCCGGGGCAGTTGGTCGGCCTCGACGCCGACGAAGGGCTCGTCATAGTCACGCCCTGCGGCCTGCTCGGCATCCTGGCGCGAGAAGCCGCAGCGCTCGGCGATCTCGTCGACGGTCATGTCGCCGAACCCCCGGAGCGGCAGGCCGGTCGCGGTCCGGATCTCCTCGAGCGCCCGCCTGAGCTCGGGGTAGGGCCGGCCGAATTCCAGGACCCCGTAGCCGCCGTCGCGCTTGTCGTAGCCGACATCCTCCCCGAAATACTTCTCCGGGACGAAGATGGCCCCCCCGTTTTCGACGATGAAGGGGTGGATGTTGGCGAGCGCGCGGCGCCAGCGTTCGGTCTCGAGCCGCGTCTTGCTGGTGCAGAAGATCAGGGGGATGCCGGCCTCGGCGAGGGCCGCGATCGCGGGCCGGGCCGGCTCAAAACTGTACGTCCGCGAGTCCAGAAGCGTCCCGTCGAGGTCGCTGAAGACGATCAAAGGGACCTTCATGGTCGGCTCACCCCAGCCGCAACCCTTGCGAGAGCGCGGAGAACGCCTCCCGCCCTGATCAGGATAGCAGAAAAACGCCGCCCTTGCCGGAGCGCCGCCCCGTCCGGGCTGCAGGCCCGATGCTCGCCCTTTTTCATGGCCCCTGCTGCCCGGCGGCCTTTTTGCGCCAAGCCTTGCGGATGAGCAGCAGCATCGCGAGCAGGATGGCGACGATCATGACCCGGGCCCCCCAGAGGTAGGGGTGGCGGACCGGGTCTTCGTCCTTCATCAGGAATTCCTTGATCGCGTCGGTGTAGAACCAGTAGCCGAGGAGCACCAGCAGGTAGACCGGCGTGACGTAGGTCAGGATGAACCGGAAGACCCGCGGGACCTTGAGGTCGGCGCCCTTGTGCATCTCCTGCCAGCCCTTCTTCAGCCCGAAGACCCAGGAGAAGAGG
>Ga0172365_10000236_pt1 | contig 35518 bp, 38 predicted proteins | sample LakKivSesite48cm_FD_114535 | JGI IMG/M metagenome (GOLD analysis project Ga0172365, IMG submission 114535) | Sediment microbial communities from Lake Kivu, Rwanda - Sediment site 48cm | ecosystem: Environmental > Aquatic > Freshwater > Lake > Sediment | place: Rwanda: Western Province, Lake...
GTTGATATTAAAGAAGGAAACGATTGTAGAGATTTTTTTAAAACATGTAATGATAAATTTGATTTAATAGTACATTTAGCAGCAATTGTTGGAGGTAGAGATACTATTGAAAATGATCCATTAGCAGTAGCAACTGATTTATCTATAGACGCTGAATTCTTTAATTGGGCAGTTAAAACAAAACAATCAAAAATAATATATTTTAGTTCATCCGCTGCCTATCCAATCCAACTTCAAGTTAAAGGAAGTACGCATAAATTAATAGAGTCTGATATAAATTTAATGGACATTAAATCTCCTGATTTTACTTATGGGTGGGCTAAACTATCAGGGGAATACTTAGCACATTTTGCTCGCCAATATGGCTTAAAAGTTTATGTATTTAGACCATTTAGTGGATATGGAGAAACGCAAGACCTAGATTATCCGTTTCCTTCATTTATTAAAAGAGTTTTAGATCGAGTAGAGGAATTTGAAATCTGGGGAGATGGCAATCAGGTACGAGATTTTATTCATATTGAAGATATAGTTGAAGCTACTATAAAAGCAGTTGAACTTGATATTGAAAGTCCTATTAATTTAGGGAGTGGAATACCAACTTCTTTTATTGATTTAGCGGAACAAATATTTGAAATTTCAAAATGGAAACCAAAAAATGGCATTAAACTTAGAATAGACAAACCTATAGGAGTAATATATAGATGTTCAGATAATTCTAAAATGTTAAGTTTTTATACTCCTAAAATTAGTTTAGAAGAAGGAATTAAAAGATCATTAAATAAAAAACAAACAAATTATAGGTTATAGAAATACTTATAAACTTTTGAATGACCTATCAAACTATCAATCATATTTACTAGAACAAACAATTAAATTCTGGAAAACTTATAGAAACCAATTTTACTCCAATGAAAAGTAATTTTAACACTATAGTTAAGACTCATCATATATACGAATTTGAACAATTTTTTAATTATTTCAATGAAATAAATTACGGAAATTTAAATTACGATGCATTATGGAAATGGTCAGGTATATTACATTCATTTTATGAATTATTCGGATTTAATCCAAAATTTAATACATGTATTGATATAGGTGGAGGACTGTCTCCAATTCATTTGATTTTATCAAACTTCGGAAAAGTAATAAATGTTGATGATTGTTCACAATCCGGAGGAAAATTTGGTGCTTGGTATCCAACAAAAAAAGACTGTGTTTTTTATGAAGAATCGGAAGGATTTGATTATTGTAAAGAAAATATAAAATATGTAAATTCTGAGATTTTATCATTTTTAAAAACTGTTCCTGATAATTCAATTGATTTATTTGTAGACGGTTGTTCTTTAATACATGGAAATGTTAATGCAATTCATAGTTTTCATGATGGATTTCTGTATACATCCAATGAAATATATAGAACGTTAAAACAAGGAGGGTATTTTATTTCATGTTCGGATATATATAATCCAATTTTAAAAAAATCATATCCAAGTTTACTTAGACATGATGGAGTAACATACCCAGATAATTTATATAATATATTAGTTCAATCAAAATTAAATCCATTAGATGATTTAGATTACGATGTAGAAGATTTTTATAAAAATTTTCAAAATTCTTTAATATCAGTACCAAATGCCCCTTTTTACAAAAGATTAAATCCAGAATATTCAATTCAAAAACATTTACCAAAATATCATGCATTTAGTCAAATTCAAGATAAACCAATGTTAATAGGAAGATTTGTATTTAAAAAATAATATGAAATTATCAGCTGTTATAGTATCAAGAAACGACAATTACGGTGGAAACTTAATTGAACGATCATCATATTGTTTCAATTCAATGATAGATACTTTTGATGAAGTATTTTATATAGATTGGAACAGTGAAACAAAGAGCCTTTTAAATGAAGTAAAACAAAATATTTATTTTAAAGGAAACTTTCATCACATTGTAATTGAACCTAAAATTGCAAAAATATTAACCAATTTCGATCCAGAAGCACAAAAATGTTGTGAAGTATTAGGAAGAAATATAGGTTTAAGAAGATCAACAGGAGATTGGATTGTATCTACAAATATTGATATTATTGCTCCAAGAAGAAAAGATTTGGAAGATACAATCAACACTCTAGATAAAAATACATTTTATACTATTAGTAGAAGAGACGCAGAACTTCCAAATATTCAAAAATTCAATAAAGAAAATAACTTCGAAGAATATAAAAATTGGAAAGATGTAAGAGAATATTTAATAGTTAATAGTGAAGAACGTCATTACGAAGAAAAAACTATTCAAGGAGATGATTATAGTTTGGTAAATTGTTGCGGAGATTTTCAATTATCAACAAATCAAATATGGAATGATCTTCGTGGTATGGAGGAAGATTTAATATACGCATTGTATGCAGATACAAATGTACAGAAAAAAGCTGTAATGCATGGTTATAAATTAAAAGCAATTTATAATCCAGCTTTTTTTCATATTAATCACGGAAGAGGTGGCGGTGGGTTCTTAACTGGAATAAACAGAAAAGCAAATGATATGTATAGAGCAATTGTAAATCAATATAAAACACAAAATAAAGATACATGGGGATTTTCAGATATTGAAATTGAATATGAAAAATTATGATTGCAACTATATTATTATATACATTCATCCTTATAATATGGTTCAACACTGAAGCATTTGTTGAATATATCCACTTATTTAAACTTAAATGGTTTAAGGTAAATGAATATTTAATTTCTAAAGAAACGGATTTTACTCTCACATATCATTCATTTTTGTTACAAAAATATAATAATTTTTTTACAAAATTAATAACATGTCCATTTTGTCTTAACTTTTGGTTAATTTTTATAGGAAAATTTATTTTTAATTATTCATTGATTGAAATTCCTACTATTTATGTAACATCGTTGATTATATACTTTATATTCAATAAGTTATCGCCATGAAAATAAATAATATAAGTGAATTTTACAATTACATTAAATCAAAAGAAACATTGTCATCAAACTCAAATTTGATACAAATATGTGCTTGTGTAGACCAATTCAAAAACATTTGCAGTTGTAAAGCAAAAGAAAAAGGTCAAAAATTGTTTGAATGTAATAACAAATATGCTGATATTATTAGAAATTTAGACCAAGAATCTATCAACAAATTAATAGATTCTACCCAAGACAGAATTATAGAGTTTTATGACAACTCTTTATTCATAAGAACTATTTCAATAGAGTAGTCAAACACTCTTCTACAATAGCATTTAATTTAGGATTATCAATCAATCCGTCTTTATTACCATCCGACATAATCTGTTCCCATTCTAATTTATAGTCAGCAATAAATCTAATCTTAGGGTCATTTAACGCTTCAGGTTGATTAGGAGCCTCATTATATATTTTCTTACTATTATCATTTACTCTATAATGTCTACCATCAGTAGGAAATCCATAAGTATACTTACTTATATGCACTAATTTACCATTCAATTCTTTCTTCAACCAAAATACTTCATCTCCAGAGTATTCTACATATCGAATATCACTGATAAAGTTTATATCATTAGTGTCTTTCTTCAACTCTTCATGCAAGAGTCCTGTCCAATATCTACCTTCAGTTTGTTTTCTTTTAACACAACCATACCATACTAACATCTCTCTAAATAGATTTTTGTCTTCCGTTTTTTCACTAAAAACACTTAATCCTAACTTTTCTTGAATAAATGGGTCACAATCCTTTTTTAGGAAATACGCAAGAGCATATGTTTTTGATGTCAAATTAAACTTTTCCTTAAGAACCTTTTCTGCAATATCACAAAACAAGTTTTTACCACTTCTAGCAAATCCAGATACGCCTATATAAATTTTATTCATTTTCGATTAACCCTTCTATTTCTTTGTCTGATTTACCATATTGTTTACATATATCAATCAGATTGTTAATTCCTTCTTCCGTCTTGAAAAAAGTTACACAATAACTATAAGCTTCATCTTTACTAACCTCAAATTTATTTACAACCAGTTCAATTAACTCTTTATTAAACTTTACTTTATTAGGTTTAATCCATTTACAAAATCTACGTTCATGAGGTACCAAATCACACAATACTGTATAAAGATGTTTTTCTGGAAGAATATCAAAATACTTAGATACAAATGCAATCTCTTCAATAATTGATTTATCCATACTCAATCCCATTAATAGTGTATACTTATTAAAAGACTTAATATCAGCAGAACTAAGTGTATCAAAATACTTAGGATTCTTAATTTCTCGTATTTGAGTTATATGGTCAAATAAAGATTTAGTCTTTGTTAAGGTTTGACTCTCGTCGTTCAATAGAACTGAGTCTTTCTTGGAAGGAGGGGATTTTTGCTTTTTGGGTCTTCCCATAAATATTATTAATTCTGGTTCTTAATGTATTGATTACTGTAAGAATAGTCTGTTGATTATGATACACAGTATTTAAATCTTTTACAACCTTTTCTTTGTCTTCAATAGACTTTTTCTTATTGTTCTCTATCAAAGTAAGAATTGTATTTTTATACTCTTCTACTTTAGTTGTCAAATAAAAAGAATATAACGCCAACCACAATACAGCGAATGGCGTTATATTCTGAAACTTAATAGATAATGAAAATAATACTACACTAGTTATTAATGCAATTATTGATTTAATCTTCATTATCTATCTCATCCAAGTAATTTCTTACTTTTCCTCCTTTATTTAAATATGGATTATTTAATTTAGACAATTTTTTATTTTTAACCTTAGAACTTTTTTTCCTAAAGTCATTTTCTCTTCTAAATGTTTTTCCCATATCTAATTATGTAATTACTTTACACGGGAGGCAGTAGCAAGAACCTTGCGTAGTGCCTTAACTTGACGACCATTTAGGTCAATACGAGTCTTACCAGCACGAAGAGTCAAACGAGTACCAGCTCGCTTGGTCCCAGCAAATGGGTAAGAGATGAATGTTTCTAGACTAGCAGCATTTTCATAAACGAAATTGGTCTGCTTTTTGTTGTTTTTACGAATAATCATAACTTTATTTTTATTTATTTCTTTCTTTTATATTTCGTTAGCTTCATTACTAACTTGAAGTAACTTTACACTATGTCAGTAGAAGTGTCAAAAACTTTATTAATTATATTTTGAATATTTAATCCAGTTTATGATAATTATTATTATATGAAAAATAAAAAAATTGGAATTTACTATATTAAATCTAAAACAAAAAACAAGTATTACATTGGAAAAAGTGTAGACTTGAATCGTAGAAAAATAAGACACTATTCGGAACTTAGGACAAATTCACACTTCAACCTCAAATTACAACGACATTATATAAAATATGGAGAATCGGATTTAGAATGGGGAATTTTAAAAGAAATACATATAAATTCAAATAATAGAGAAAATGTAAAAATAGAATTAGGTGAATTAGAAAAAGAATATATAACCAAATACGATTCTTATCATAATGGGTTTAATTTTACAAAAGGAGGAGATGGATTAAAAGGATGTGGTAGAAAATTTTCATTACAAAACAAACATACTAATGTAATCAAAAAATTTAATAGTTTTGCCGAAGCAGCTGATTTTATAGGATGTTCAAGTGTAAGTTCAGTTCATGCACTTATTAGTAAAAAATGTAATTCCTGTAAAGGATGGTATAGAGTAAATGATATAAGAGAATCACATACCGGAAAATATAGTGTAAAGTTCACTCTATACCACGATTTACACGGGACTTATACAGGCAATAATATATCAGAATTCAGAAGAAAATTTAATGTTAATTCGGATATTTCCTCGTTAATAAAAGGTAAATTAAAAACTTGCGGTGGATGGAGAACTACACCTTAAATTCAGTTTGAAATTTTTCAATGGCATAGTCTTTTGCTTTAAATTCAAATTCTACATCAACATCATTTTCAAATAATTCTTTGTGTAAAGTATAAACATAATCTGAATGTGCTCTGTCTGTAACACTAGATTTTCCATTACTATAATGAAATAACGGTTTATATTTACCCCAAGTTTCCATACACATTAAAATAGCTTTTTCAGGAGAAATATTTTCGGGATTATTCAATCTAAAATGATGTGAATCATAAGTAATAGGTATTCCTGTTTTCTGATAAATTAAGTCATAAAGTTTAATTAAACCCCAACTGTTGGGTTTATCTTCTAATTCAAGTACCAGTCGGTTCTTCACATTGTGAGGAAGTGACTTATATACATCAATAAACCTAGATGCAATATCTTTAGTATTACCTTTATAACAGTTCATATGAATATTCATAGGAGCATCATATGATTGTGGCAAACCGAATAAATCCATGATAGTAGCATGATTTTGTAATTCAACGATTGATTTTTCTACTACAGATTGTGTTGCACTCGCAGGTACAACAAATTGGTCAGGATGTGTACTACACCGTAAATTGTTTTTCTTGATGATTTCCGCACCTCGTTTGAACTCTGCATAGATTCGGTCTTTGTCAGGAAGAACATCAAATGATAAATTTGCTTCGGGTAATGTAGCCAAAGGAAACAAATCACTACTAATACGATAGTTCCAACCTCGTTTGGAACAAAAATCAAAGGTATTTACTGTAACATGGACATTATTCAATGTTCGTTGAGAAACATTAGATAAAGCATTTTTTCGTTCCAATGCCAAGAATCTAGTCTTGGTCATAGTATTTGCTTTGAAACCTTGTTCTTGAAGTTGGAGAGAGATGCAACACAATGATTTTTTCATTGTTTAAACTATACTATACAAATATAAAAATGTCAAGAACTTAATAGTAAACATATGGAATTGGACAAGGAGCGCATGTACTGTCAAACGGACAAGTATATCCTAAAAATTTCCAAGTTTTTTCTGTAGAACTACTGTTCTTAATCCAAGTAGCTTTTTTATTTATCCCACTGGTTAATAATCCACTTTTAGAATCTACAACCGATTTAAAATAACTAGACAGATTTGTAAATTCAGTATCGGTGTTTGTTTTATATAAAATATCTTTACCATCTTTAACTAAGATAGTACCAATGTCACCATCAAAAATTCCAGTAGGACTGTCATCGACATAAGTAGTATCAATTTGATTCAATGAATTTGAAGCTAATTTATTGATAAACTTGGGAAATCTATTATCTTTTATAAAATTGACAGTCATTTGTTATATAAATATATAATTATCGTCCAACTTCGTTAAAAAACTTTGATTTAGCTTCTTCATAAGTCATACCTATCATTTTGTTATAATACAGTATATCTGACTTTATATTACCCTCACCGTGAAGTTTTTTATATCTTTCTATAGCTTTTGGTTTCCACCAGTCCATAACACCACCAACATCTTTTTTAAACAATTCTTTTAACTTTAAATTCTTCTCAGTAATTTTGTTTTGTAAGAATTCTTTGGTATTTTCATAAAAACAACTATAATATACCCCACGTTCATATCCATGAGTATAATCACTAGCTTTAATTCCTAATGTCTGAAATATCATATTAATGACTCTGGTCTTGGCTCCTGTTACAGGTCCACTAACACCTTCCTTTTGAGTCATTGCTTTATTGTACTGGTCACTCTTATTATCTTTAATCCATTGATGCCATACATCATATACACTATCATCCGGTTTAATCATCATCTTACCAGTACTTGAACCACACTTATGCCACCACTTAAGACTATTATACATACTATAACTACCATACAATGATGTAGTAGTCATACCAACCAATTCTTCGCCATATAAAGATTTCCATATTTCTCTGGTTTTGGCAGTAGTAATCAACGCAGCTACTAACTTACCACCCAAGAAATTATATCCAAATGGTTGTGTACTCATAATACAACTACCAATAGCACTATGTACCAGTCTCTTATCCTTTAATTTATTATCAGCAGTCCACCCAATATAATTGTCTCTATCAGTAATAACAATTACATCACTAGATATACTTACTGCACCCAAATATCTAGGATTGTCTAAATTACCATCTGTTATTAATAACTTAATGAATCTACCTGGCGTTTGAGCATACTCCATAGTATGACAAAATACTCGCAACATTAACCAATCTTGTTCATATAGACTTCCTGGTTGTACATGTATAATTGTAGGATTCAATTGTTCTATTTCTTTAATAGTTAAATCCAAATTAGTTATATCCGTTGGTGTCCAAATCTTAGCTTTTACTACACTTGATTTATTTAGATAATTGGTATATGTCTGTACTTCAACCCATTTCTTATAAAAGGTTTGTTCTTCCGCAGACATACTTTTTAGATAATCTATATTCTTTATAAACTTAGATTTCTCTAAATCATATTCAAACTCACCAGCATCAAAAAATTCATTTCCCATATTTATATTTAGTATGACATTTAAAAAACCAGATCCAACCCAAAAAATATACCACTACATTGAAATAGATTCAACAACAATCGCTTTATATGATAGTTTAATGGATCAACCAATTTCATACGGAAGCAAAATTAAAATCCAAGTAGATATAAATAAATTACTTCCTAAAGACATAACTATCTATTATTATACCTTAAAACAATTAATAAAACTAAAACCAGTAAAACCATATATAGGTAAAAAATAATGCCGTATGAATACATAAGTACCCATACAGCATTTAATGTATTATACTTACTTAAGCAAGTACTTTGGTTGTAGTTGGTTCAACCTCAACATTTTCGTCAGTCTCAGTCTGAGCTTTTACATCAAGAACATTAACTGATTCATACTTGTCGTCAAGTACAACTCCAGCAGAACGAGCTGCGTAAATAGCTGCATCAGTTACAGGACTCATTGCAAAAGCAAGCTTTGGACGTCCTTTACCACCATGTACAGTTCCGATTTGAGTTATGATACCCTCATCAAGGGCATTCTTCAATCGAACCCGTAGAGTAATTGCAATAAAGTCTTTATTGAGATTAGTCAATTCACTTACACCAAAGTAAGTGTCATTTGATGGCCATGTTACGGTTAGGTTTGTCTTATTCTTACGGTCTGTCTTTTTGTTACTCATATATTTAGTTTTATGTTTTGTTTATGTTTACTGGTTGAACATCAACCTTGTAAATACTTTATATTATACCCTTTTAAATGTCAATGACTTTTTTCAAGAAACATTTTGTTCATTGTTTTAGCAACAGACAAAACATTATTAGTATTTATAAATGATGCATCTTTTCCATACATTGTTTTAAAGAAATTTAAAGCTTTTGCATTATTAATGCCGTCACTCTTAATAAAATAACTCAATACAGAATATCCTTCATTTCGAATCTTATTGACCTGTTTCTTGGTGTGTAATGTTGCACATTCATCATTATAACATACAGAAACACCAGTTGCGGTTGTATAATTCATTGCAGGTTCACCATCACTGAAATTCAAGAAATAATAATCAGTATCTTGTGAAGTCTTAGGCAAATGTTTCATAATTGCTTCAAATGTAAGTCCTTCTGGAGTACATCCATTGGCATACAAATACGGAAACAATGTCTTTACCTTATTAATCTTATCAACCGCAGAATCATAAGCAATTACTACATAAGGATTACTTCCACTATGACCCTTACTAGAACTAAATGTAGTCCTAAATGATACAGATACTCTAAGATTATCAATCATAGAAGCCGCTTTACAAATAGCAACAACACTGGTCATTGTCTTTTGCCACTTATCACCTCGCATACTAGAACTAGCATCAACACTAATATGAATATAAGAGTTTTTATACTTAGATACATCCATAATATGGAATACATTCTCATTATCAAAAGATAGTTCTGATAAAATCCTACGGTCAATTTTTCCAATAGGCTTACGCATATACTTGGTAGTATTTACTTCACTACGAATCTGTAGTTTACGGCCAAGAGCTGCACCCATAATCAATCCTGCATTTACTGCTTTTTGCACATCTGGATGAATTTGTACTTTGCTCGTGACGGAATAATAACTACTTCCATCATAATTAAGAGGAAATAAATCAGTTTCAATTAACTCTCTTGTCAACTTAGTTACAAAAATAGTATCAATACTATAAAATCCATCAGATTTGATATAATCTGTACCAGTCTTTACAAGTGTCATTCCACTTTGGTCAATAGCATCAAGAATCTTCTTGTCCTTTTTAGTAACTTTCTTTTTCTTAATGTTACCGTTTAAAAAATCTTTCTGCTTTTGAACAGCCTTTTTAATCTGTTTAGACTTATTATAAGATACATTATTATCTGTTCCAATGTCATTCTTCGGGTCAGGCGAACCGTTTGAAGTGATTTCCTTTCCACCTACAGAATTTTCATCAGATTTATTAGATTCTTCAGTCTCGCCTTGTGGATTGCTAGAATCACTTTTTCCACATTGTGGATCATCTGGTTTCTTAATATGTTCAATGACATTCTTAAGAATAATTTTAGCTACTTCTATGGCAACATTCAAACGATCTTTTGGTGTAGATAATCTTTTAATATCTGAAAGATTAATTACTGTAGCAATTTCACGAAGTCCAGGCAATGCTTCTAGGTCAGTATTTTCATTTGTAAAATTAATAATACGAACTTCATAACTTTCAATAGAAGGTACACGATACAACTTACTTTTCAACATCGCATTAATTTTAGGACTGTTAAAGTACTTATTATACAATGATAGATAATATCCACGGTAACCTGGAGCATTGTTATATACATAATAATCAATATAACGATCTTCTACATAATTAAGACAGTTCTTGACTAAAGTAGCAACTTCATCTTTTGATATTTGAAGAGGAAATGATAAGTCATACAATTCCCGTGGAACTGTTTGCCATATGGTCTTAACCAAATTAAAATCAGACAATACTACATGACTACCTTCATGTAGGGCCAATCCTACTGCGGGATCAAAGTCTTGTTTATCTAGAATATCTGCGGATAAATAAACAGATTTACCATCCGTACAATTAATATCACCGTCGTCAGTAAAATAAACAGGAACATTTTTGCCTGTCAAAATATTGACGAAATTGCTGACCGCACGTCGTGCTACAGCTAGCTTAATAAGATTGAAATTTACAGAAGATGATTCGTCAATATCGTCAAAATCATCTTGATATGCATCATCCAACCAATAATCACTATAGTTAGTCATATATTTTGACAGTCAATTTTTGTTTTATTTATTAGAATGGTGGCTGTTCAGACTTAGCTAGAGGATCTGAAAACAGTGTTTGTTTAGCTTCAACTTTGATGTACTTCTGTACCAACTGTTTTACATAGGTCCGTTCACTGTCCATGCCACCTTCGACGGTGAAATTAGGATAAATGGCAGTCTCAGCAATTTCAAGTAAATTAAATCCATCCAAAATCAATTCTGAAATTTCAACAGTTGAACGAGTAGGAATAAAATTACTCAACTTACTGTCTTCACTCTTGACTTGTTCACGGGTATGACTGGCAATTTCTACCACAGCATTTAAAATTTCTAAATGTCCTGCATCAGTGATATTGAACCGTTCTTTTAGATAGTTTATTTCAACTTCTTTGCTCAACGGACTCATTTCTAACTTGACAGGAAAACGACTCATCAAAGCACGGTCCATTACACGGGTAGAAGTATACTCATTACCAATATTAGCAGTACCAATGAAACATACACCTTCTGCTACTTGTACAACTTCACTATCCTTTTTTTCATCCAAACGAAGATATCGTTGTAGATCATCCAATACAGTCATTAGTACATTCCATGCATCATGATGAGCACGGCTAACTTCATCCATAAGAATTACTGCATTTGGAGTCTTAATAGCTTTAACGAAAGCAGATTCATTAAAGTATGTACCAGTGTTCTTATCATAATGGGTATTACCAATAAGAGCACTACGAGCATCTTGAGTAGCACCAAGATTGAAATAGAAATAAGGACGTTCTAGAGCCTTAGCTACAGTTTGTGCAGCAAGAGTCTTACCACATCCAGTTGGTCCTACAATGAGAATATTCTTGCCACGCATTACACTGCGTACAAGATACTTCCACTTGATTGAATCCATCACCAATGATGATGGTTTGAGTTTATCACAGTCCTTGATGAAGGACTTAATATTGTCTGCGTCTACAGTTACAAGTTTCAATGATGATTTGTTCTTCATATTACAGACACCACCTTACCACAGGTTTTTGAAACCGTCAACACAAAAATAAAAAAACTGTTGGTTGACCCAACAGTTTCTCGTTTAAACTCTAATTTTTAATGTCTGTGCCAGTGACCGTGATAATGTCCATGAAGAACTACCACTGGTGCTGGTTGGTAATAAACAGGTTGTGAATAATATACAACTTGTGGTGGAGGAGTTGGTATATATTGTACAACTGGAGTAGATTGAACTACTACTGGTTGTGTTACATATACTACTTGTGGTTGTGGAGGACATACAATGCGTTCCACAACATGTAGAGCAGCAACTCCAGTTAATACTTTACCTACAGTTGCCCATTCTCTATCACCTGCTTTTACATTGGTAAGTGCTACAAATGCAGCCAAACCCAATGCTATATTGTTTTTCATATGTTTATTTCTTTTTTGATTTACCGCCTTTGAATGTCTTTTGTTTGACAGTCAATTTCTTATCAGTTTGTTTAGGATACTTATAAGAAGCTTTTTCACCTTTTACAGGAAAATCTGACAATTTCTTAAATTTTTCAACAGTCTTTAATGGTTGATCAGGTTGATCTTCTTTAGCCTTTACTTGATATTCAGTTTTTACCTTTTCACCCAATTTATGAGTTGGAGCTTCTTCTTTTTTGCCTTCTTTATCTGTATTATGTACAGCAGTTTTATTAAAGGATTTTTGGACGTAATTTCCAACTGTTGATTTTAGTGTATCTACAATGAAATCTTTAAGATTTTTAAATGTAAGATTAAATTTTTTGATTCTATCTGTATTATCTTTCATATATGTTACTGTGAAGTTATTATCAGTCATAGGGTAGATTTTGAAGTGATGAGGGTCACAAGAACAAACATTATAGTATCCTGCGTCATCCAAAGTTACTTCAGCATCTTTATATGCTTTTTTAACTTCTTCAGACAATTGTTCCATTTTGTAATGAAGAGATTCACCCTTTTCAATTTTAACCTCTTCAATTGATTCTTTTACCAAATTCTTAAGGTTTCTCTTAATCTTTGTTTCAAGAATACATTCTTTTATTAGTTTCTTAAATTCTGTTATATTCATATCTGTTAATAAATATCATTAAAAAAAAGATTGTTCATTGGTATTTTCAACTTTTATCTCTTGTATATCTTCCTTATAACCACCAATAATAGGGTAGGGACGGGAGGGGTGCTTAAGAGACTTAAGCAATTTCTTGTTTTCAATTTTATTAGAAATAAACTTAATGTATCTGTGTTTACCGCTTTCACGTTTTCTCCAAAAAGTTTTACCAATTCTTTCTTTTAATTTATCAACATTATGAGTCTTCCATTTAGAGTATACCGTTCTACTATGTATCCAATTATAAGACGGAGGTCCATCTAAACTGACACTATAATTAGGCATCAACGCAATATCTACGTAATTATCACCTTGATAAATAAACCCAGTAGCTTGATAGATTTTACCAGTATGTCCCACTTCACTATCAGCATAACTCAAAATACACTTGATTTGAGGTAAATCATTACTTAACTGTCTAAATGATTCGGCAATACAGTAACTCTCTATATTCTTACCATATCCATCTTCAATCCATAACCGTGTTAATTCTAATACATTACTATTATTAAGTAATTGTGATATACTTGTACTAGCATTTCTACCTACGGCATTTCCATATACTAATACACCAATTAATTTGCTATTGAAACCACCAAAGAATGTACTTTCTATATATTGTTTATAATAAACACCATAAGCAATAGTACAAAGAGTCCATTTATGAGTATAATGGTTCTTAACAATTAAATTTTTTGCAATATTCTTATTTAACGGTTTTAAATAAACCAAAGAAGTGTCACAGTAATTTTCGTCTATCATATAACCAAATAAAAAATAATATAAAACAATTTAATATTATTGAACCTACACTGTTAATATACACCCATAACCCAGAATGTGTCAAGTACGCATAACATAAAACACATATTTGTCCCATATTATTTAACCAAAAAGCAGTAGCACTTACTCCCCTACTATCTTTCGTAGATATCAACTTTCCTAATTGAAAACATGGCCCTAAGAGAAATAGGACCGTGAATGCAATACCCAAAACTATTTTTAATGCCATTATTTAATTTTTACAGTCTTTTTAGAGACTAACGTTTTTATAACTACATTTGCTGATTCTAATTTTGTTTCAAGTATATCAAGTTCTTTCTTTAAACTTTCATTTTCTTTCTTGTATGAATCTAATTGTTTCTTATAATCATCCAATTCTTTTCTTAGATTTTCTCTGTCTTTTCTGCATTCATCCAATTCTTGTTTTAATTCACTTCTAAGCTGTTCACTTAATTTATTAAATTGCGTTCTTACTTTACCTTCGTTATCAACTTGTAATTTTTTTGTTGCTAATGTGTAAGATACAACCGCTGATATTACAGCAGGTACAATACCGATGAGTGCTAAAAGAATTGGTTCGTTCATAATACTGTTATAAATATATAATAATTAAACAAAACTACAATTTAAAATCATCAAATGCATTATCACTAATAGTATTATCTATACCCTTAACATAACTACTCAATTCAGTTTCTTGAGGAGCTACTTGTAGTTTCTTACTATCATAGTAACTATCCAACCAACCAGCTAACGGATTGGTTTTAGTATTAGGATACAATTTCTTATAACCAAGACTAGTTAATCTATTATTAGCTAACCATTCAACATAATTCTTAAGACTTTCAGAAGTTAACCCAATCAAATTACCTTTACTAAATAGATAATCAGCCCAATCTTTTTCTGCATTAACTGCCATTTCATAAGCAACATATATCTTGTCTTCATTCTTCTTTACAATTTCTTGAAACCCTTCATCTGGATTATTAATCCAGTTTTTCATGATATTCTGAGTAATAGCTACGTGTAGATTTTCATCTCTACTAATAAACTTAATAATCTTGCTGTTACCTTCCATCTTTCCACGATATCCAAAGTAGAAACTACAAGCAAAACTTACATAGAAGATTAATCCCTCAGTAATTTGAGTTGCTAATACTGCATCAAATAGTTGTTGTTTTACATCATCGCATGGTTTTAATAATTCATCATATTTCTTACTAATTTCAGTAGCTCTTCTTACAATTTCTTTATCATTCAAAATGCTATCAAAGAACTTGGTAGCATCTGGATAAACATTGTTCAAAATGTATGTATAACTATTACTGTGAATAGTTTCAAAGAAACTCCATGTATTCATACAAATCTCAAGTTCACTATTTGTGACATGTTTCATCAGTTCATGAATACTACGACTCAACATACTATCAGTCATAGTTTGAAATTTTAAATTACTATCAAAAACAAATCGTTCTTCATCAGATAAATTCTTATAATCGCTGATATCTTTAACTAGTGAAACCTCTTGAGGCCTCCAGAAGAAATTTAATTGTTGGTCATACAAATCATAAAACTTAGGATATTTGATCAAATCATATCTTTGGAGAGATAAATCTTCTCCTAAAAACATTGGATTTCTTAATTGGTCTATATTTCTCTTATTTAATACTGTTTTCATTTATTTATCCTATTATAGAGCACAAGCACCGCTTTCACAACCGGATTCTTGTACTACTTGTTGTTTTATTTCCTTCTTTTCATCCATAACGGTCTGTTTGTCACCGTCATCAGTATTAGCATAATACAAATTCTTTAGACCATATTTATAAGCCAATAACATATCCTTGATTACTTCTTGAACAGGAACTTTATTTTTTTCGTAACGAGATGGAATATAATAAGTATTTGTACTAATACTCATATCCGTAAATTTTTGAATAGCCGCAGCTACTTTTAGATATCCTTCATTACTTGGCATATCAAAAGCAAAAGTATAATCATCTTTATACTTGTCAATATTTGGAACTACTACAGGCAAAATATTACTCTTGCTACCCTTAAAACTAATAGCACTACGTGGTGGTTCAATACCATTGGTAGAACTTTGAATTACACTACTAGATTCAACAGGCATACAAGCAGTCAATGTACTATGACGCATTCCATATTTCTTGATTTCTTCACGAAGCGTTTCCCAATCACAATGTAGAGGTTCTGTGATAAATTCATCTACATCTCTCTTGTATGTATCAATTGGTAGAACTCCTTGACTAAATTTAGTACGGTCAAATTTTTCACACTTACCAACTTCTTTCGCCATTTCTACACTTGCCTTAATCAAGTAATAACTGGTTTTCTCCATCCATTTAGCAACAAAGTTTGGAGCTTTAGTATCCCAATACTTCAAACCTTCTTTAGCCAATAGAGCAGCCAAATTACTTACACCTACGCCAAGACTACGACGTTTCTTTGCAAAGTTTTCTGCAGCTGGTACGAAATAATCTTGATGTTCAATCAAAGCATCCAACATTCTAACAATAATGTCACAAACACTTTCCATTTCTTCATCATCCTTAATTTCTAACCAATTCAAAGCAGCCAAGATGCAAACTCCAATTTCTCCATTTTTATCATTAACATCAGTAATTGGAATTAATGGATGATTGACTTCAAGACAATTGTGAACTAATATGTTATTTGCATAAAAATTATTATTATCTTTTACGGTGATGTCATATACATCTGATTTTTCTTTTATTTTTTTAATTTTTAACATATTTCAAAAGTCCTTTTTTTAAGTTTAACATTGTTATTTTATTGTCATCTGAATACAACATATAATTATTTTTTCCATCATTATACCAATTTCTACCAATTATTGATTTAGATAAATTTTCACACCGTTGCTTATCTTTTTTATCATATACAAAATCAGAATCATTAAAAGTTATATTTTTATTTTTTAATTCATTTTTTAATTGTTTTAAAAATCCAATTCTACCTTCACCATTAAATCTAAATTTTGTATAATTAACAGGCATTTTTTTTGTTTTACAAAAATTAAACCAATGCCTAAATATTAATTTTTTATTAATTTTAAAATATTCTACTGCTTCTTCAATTATTTGTTCATCCGTATACCCAGAATAATTTGGATTTTTATTTCCCGATGAAAGTTTTTTTCTAATATTAATAAATTTATTATATTTTTCTTGATTTAATAAATTTATTATATCACCACCATCCCCACCTTCTGTTGAATTTAATCCATTTTTAAATGTATTATACTGTTGAATATAATTTTTTTCTAATTGTTTAGCTTCAGATTCCTCATTACATTCAATTAATATTTTAGATATTATATTCTTAGGTCCATATTTTCTAATATCTCTATAAAATTTTGTATCAATTCCACTAATTGCATTTAAAATATGTTTATGCAATCGTTCTTCTAGAGATTTAGAAGTATATCCAATATAAGATTTTTCAAAAATTGTATGCATATAGATTATATATTTTTCCATAGTATTGAGTGGTTTACTTCATATAAATATATCCCAATGAAGTAAACCACTCAATTATTTTTATATAATATCTAAGATATCAGATTCATTTAAATCTTTAGCTTTTACATATCCTCTGTTTTTAGTAAAAATTAAATGGTCTTCTGTGCATTTAATAGTATACCCAGTTTCTTCATCCGTAATTTCTAACAATTCTACATCAACTCCGGTGATATTTGAATTTAAAACTTCTTTGTAAGAAATTTCTTTATTATCTATATTTTTTGATAATACACTTATGTTTTTATTTTGTTTAAATAAATCATCCAATTCTTTGATTGATAATTTCATCGGAACATTGTCAATGATACTAGAAACTTTTGTATCCGGATGTAAACATAAATTACTTGTATCCACTTGATCTAACCAACTACCATGTTCATTTGCATGATCTACAAACATTGTATAAATACGGCCAGTTTCAAGACGTTCCTTAGCAAGTAGTCCCATCAATTCACGAGCAGTAACCTTCTTCTTGAACTTAATATTCTTGTTAGCTTCAGCCTTTTCATACGCTTCTCTAAATCCTTCCATACCAAACTTATTCCACAATGAAGCACATTCATGGTAACTAAACAATGTTACGTCTTGATTCTTCAAGAAACGTTCAAAGATTAGTTTATCTAAACCAATACAATAGTCTAGTTTACGAACACGGTTATCATCAGTTCCTTGATTGTTCTTCAATACAAGGATATCAAGTATATCATAATGAAACCAAGCAAAGTTGACAGTGGCACTACCCCCTCTAATACCATTTTGATGACAACTCTTTACAGTAGACTCAAATGCTTTAGCAAATGGTATAGGGCCTGTGTGCATTACTTCGCCATTTCTAATAGGTGCATTAGTGGCACGTAGTCTTGATAGATTCAATCCAATGCCATAACGACTAGCTGTAGCAAATCCAACTGCACTATTGTTACTGAAAATACTACGTAAATCATCGTCTACTGTAAAGAGAGAACACGAAGCATAACTTTTCATAGGAGTTCTTACTCCAGCCATAATTGGTGTGGGTAAATTGATTTTATGCTTACTAAAATAGTTATAAGCTTTCTTTACATATTCAATACGGTTTTCTTTATAATCTTTAAAAAAAGTCATTGCAATCAACATATATGCAAATTGTGGAGTTTCATAAATAGTTTTAGTAACTCTATTTTGAACTAAATATTTATCACACAATTGTTTAATACCAGCATAAGTGAAGTTAAAATCACGGTCGTGTTTTAGATATTCATCCAATTTATCAAACTCTTGTTTACTATACCAGTCTAGAATTTCTTCATCATAAACCAAAACATCAATATTAGCTCTAACTAAATCATGCAGTTTAGGAGGATTCTTCCCACCCCAAACATTTTTTCTTAATCTATAATTCAATAGTCTTGACGCAACATATTGATAGTTCGGTTTATTTTCACTTATCAAATTAGATGCAGCTTCAATTAACATTGTATGAATGTCACCAGAAGACATCTTATCAAAGAATGATAGATGAGCATTCATAGCAACTTCTTCAAAACTTACATTTTTAATATCTTCAGTAGCCCATTGTAAAACCTTATTGATTTTATCAACACTAAATTTCTCCAAACTTCCGTTACGTTTCTTTATAAAAATTTCTTTATTCATATGGGTAAAAAATAATTATCCAAACAAAAAGAAAAAGTCCAAAATATAATTTTAAAAAATCTTGTTTTATAGAAACTTTTTCTCCTCATTTTGATATATAGGTTTATTCAGCATCCTCTGAGTTATGAGCATTCCACTTGCTGCTCATCATTTTCTTGACTACATTTTCTTCTTGACTCATTTCGTTCAAGATACCAATACCTTCACGACTATTTTCAGCAAAGATTCTGATATCTCCACATCCAGCATTCATTCTAGCTGGGAATGTAATACCATCGGGACCGAATCTATTCTTAATTACATGGAAACGTGCAGTGTTAGCCTGTTTGTCTGACATCTTACGACTTAGTGACATAACAAAGTCAGCCGTCATAATCTTACGATAACTGTCTGAAATATTATTTGCTTGAATAATATCTTCATCCATAGCTGCACGATTGCTTTGTGAAGCACTCCAAATTGGAACCTGAAGTTCACCGGCAACACCACGAAGTTCTTCATAAATACCACCAGCTTCACTATAACTGTTACTATTACGTTCACTTTGTGATGGACGTAGAATATCAGCATAGTCAACGATAATCATATCTACTTTAGTACCAAGAGTTTGAATTCTATCCGCATGAAGTTTCAAACTATGGGCAGATACAGTTTTTATTGGAAAATATTTGATGATTAATTTACCAGGTACTTCTGCAATCTTCTTTTTTACAATATCAATATTGTTTCTAATGTTTTGAAAATCAACACCAGTAAAACAACTGTCATACCTCAAACCAACATAATTTTCATTCAATTCTAAAGTATAATGTAATACATTCTTACCTTGTTTCATTGCTTCTGCACCCATTTTAGCCAAGACCCAACTCTTACCACTGCCTGCACAAGCAGTAATAATACCAAGTTCACCACCTGCTAAACCACCATCCATAATACTATCTACTTCTGTCCAATTAGTCTTGACGGTTTTACGAGCCATTTGACTCATACGTTTTTCAATATCAACCATGTATTCATGTCCAATATTGCGTTCCATACCAGCTTTCATCGCAACATCAACTACATGTTTGATTTTATCGTATTGTCCACTTTTCAAGTGTTCAACGCTTTCAATGATTGCATTCTTAATCTTTTGATTCTTACAGAACTCCAGAAACTGTTCTTTAATGAACTTTAAATCTGTATCTGTAATTTTTTGGTACACCAATCGTAGTTGATCAATTACCGACTGTTTTAATATCTCATTAGAGATACCGTCTACTTTAACCTTGAAAACTGCTAATGTAGGTAAGTCTTTGTATGTTAAAAAGTAACTGACAGTTTCTTTAACGATAAACTGATGAGCATCAGTTTCAAAACTTTCTGGTTCAAGAATATCGCTAATTCTTTCAATAAATGTTTTGTCTGAAACCAATGCACTAATGCATTTGATTTGGAATTCAGCCCCGAATTTTTTTAGGTTATCTACAATATGTTTTTCTGACATAAATTTATAATTTACTTAACACCACTATATCACACTTCTTCTGTAATCCAAGATTATTTAAAGAACCATTGAATTTATTTTTCCAAATACTTCATTTAACCAAACCATACTATTTGGAAAATTGTTTTGCATACTATCTTCTACCAATAACTTACTAAAACCAAATCTATCTAATTTACCGATTGGTTTTTCCATAATTTCATTGATTCTCAATTGCGAGAATGTTTGAATTTGTGTATCATGCAATTGCATTAGATCATAATTTCTTTGCATAATATCTTTATTTTGCAATACACTGTCATATAACTTAAGTTTACCTTTATGACTATCACTGTAGTTATACAACTCTTGTAATGTGTAATGTTTATCTTCTTTCAGAATAGGATAACATTTCAAAATTGTTTTAAGTCCGGCACCTTTAATACCGTCAATGTTATCACTTTCATCACCTTCCATAATTCTGTAGTTAATGAAGTTACCGCAACTAATATTATACTCTAATAAGATTTCAGCACAACCATACAATTTCTTTTTGGTAGGACTCCAAATCTTAATTTTATCACTAGCCAACTGTAAGAAATCTTTGTCAGCACTCATTATAGTTACATTGCTATTCTTAAAATGTTCTTTAGATAAATATGCAATAGTATCATCTGCTTCAATATGGTCAATTGCTAATGTGGTAACAGGCAATTTATCCAAATATTGAACGGTTCTTAATAATTGTCTTTTTAGATTTTTATCTTCAGAATCCGGAGTGCTTAAATCGTCATAAACTCTATTAAGCCTAATTTTAGTCTTTCTACCACTCTTATATTCTGGATATATTTTTCTTCTCTTAAGAGAACCACCTTGACCATCAGACACAATAATTACCTTTGTAGGATTGATTAACTTAACTGCATAACCAATACTCTTTAAACATCCTGCAATACCACCTGTATGCTCACCGTTTGAATTAAGAGAAGGAGAGGCCATGAATGCTCTAATAAAAGTATTCATGAAATCAACAATTAACACTTCAGAATTAGGGGATCTATTCAATCCCCCAACTCTGTCTTCTTGTTTTACATTATCAAATAAAGAAAACAACCTCTTCTTTTCGTTGTCAGATAGATTATTCATTCTCAGAAGATATACCAGCTTCATCATCAGTGTCAACAACTGCGTCTTCAACAATGATACTATTTGGATCCTTGTATTTCATAATTATTTCATCACAAATTTTCAAATAAATTTCTTCATTCAAAATTTTATCATTTTTCATTGTTTCTACAAAGTCTTTTGACTGGAACTTCCATTCAGAACCATCATCTTTCTTATAAGTGTAATAAGCACCACCTTGTTTGATAATGTTATTTTCTTTTAGTACTTTGATCCAACTACTATAGTCCGCAATACCACTGTCAAAGTAAATGTCAAAATTAGCTTGACGCTGAGGCGGTCCCATTCGATTTTTAATAACTACGGCTTTACACTCGTTACCAATAACTTCTTCACCTTTCTTAAGTTTACCAGTGTTGTTCAATCGGACTCTTACACTACAATGATAAGCAAGTGCCTTACCACCACTAACAGTATTATGATTTAATCGTCCATTGGCATAATAATTATGCGTATTTTCGATATCAAAATCTACAACTTTTATTGGTTCGTTAACTTTTTTGAAATCGTTATGATCTTTTAAATGAATTTCAACTCCATTTTCAATAATTCGATGTAAATCCGTACCTTTTAATATACCGTCACTGTAATGGTATTCCGATGGAGTTTTTATTATAAATTTATTAATTTTATTATAACAATCCTGACCCGATTTAAAATCCCGACCATATACTTCTATATCCATATCCGATATATCTATTTCTTCAACGTTTTCGGAGGAATAATTATTTATTCCTAAAAATCTTTCCGCAAACTCGGCAATCGTTAGTTCTTCTTCTATGTATTTATCTTGTGTATTCATATATTGTTTTTTTTATACTGTCTATGTTATTTATAATATCATGTTCCCAGAAAAATAAATAAATAAATCCATTGTTTTCAAAAATTTCTTTTTTTCTAGAATCATAGGCCCATACATCTTTTACAGATCTATTTTTATGTGTAAAATCGTTTTCGTTTAAATATTTCGGATTAGCGTGCCAATAATCACCATAACATTCTACGATTAGATTTTTAGATCTTACATAAAAGTCAGGCAAATAACAAGTTTTTTTAAATTCAAAAATTTTTTCGTGTTCCCAATCTATGGAAAAATTATTTAATATACTACCCACTAAATATTCAATATTATTAAGTTTATATCCATTTAATTCAAAATTTTTATTTTTATGTGAATTTATCATTCTACAAAACATCTTTTTATTAGATGATTTTGCATATTCCCACATTTTTTTAGAAGATAATGATATTTTTTTAATTCTCTCTGGAGAATTCATCACACACTTTATGTAATCTTTATTTTCTTGATTTTTGTAGAAATCAGAAACTTTTTTTCCATGATTTTCATAAGAATAATCTTGGTTTGCTTTAATTTTGTTGACATACTCATCTTGTTTCCACAACTTTTTATTTCTAGATGAAATTTCTTTTGAATGTTTAAATCCCCAATCAGATTGTATTTTTCTAACTCTATCACCATCTTTGGATAAATAAAAGTTTTTAATACCATTCACATTATTATTTTTTAACATTTTAAGATATTCATTCAATCTCTCAACATCTTTATTATACGTTTTAATATAAAACGGTATAAGACTGTACATGCTATATAACTTTTTTCTCTCGTTATATACCTCTTCTCCTATTTCCCCCAAATAATGTATATAATATTCTTTGCCTGTTTTAGATATTTTTTTGTTATTTACAATACATTTGAGTGGAAATTCTTGAGTTTTTCTTTTTTCTTTTTTAATTATAAATTTAAAAATTGGTTTATTTTTCTTCCATTTTAAATTTATATCTAAATATTCTAGTAAAATCATATTACCTCCTACTAAGGACTTATTTAAGTATAAGTATATAGTAGGAGGAGGAAAAATTAAATTTTATATCTAATTTTTATTTTTGTTGTATACGGATCAACACAATATTTATCACCAAATGCCATAGCATTTATATTTTGACGCAGTTGATTGGTAAATACGGTAAGAACTTTTTGTTTACCAATCATATTAGTGATTTTGCGCATTGCCTTACTGATAATAATACTCTTACCCGTAGCAAATCCATCTTTACCATGATCACTCTCTAGTTCTGCCTTTGTAGAAGCAGCAGCTACAGAGTCAACGATTAATGTTAAAATACGATTTTTGTTGCTCTTACGAACAATTCCAATCATTCTTTCCATGTTTTCAAAAATATCTTCTACAGTATCTACTTGAACATATAGAAGATTTTTTAGATCTACACCAAGACTTTTCCAGAATGCTGGAGCAGCAGCATTTTCTGTATCTAATACTACAGCAATACCACCTTTTCTTTGCGTTTCTGCACAAATATGTGCGGATACTAGACTCTTACCAGTTCCTTCCAAACCGTTGAACTCAATCATTTTACCAATTGGTAATCCACCATGTGGACGATTACTAATGGCTAAGTCCAACATAGAAGATCCAGTACTAATCCAGTCACTAATATCTGCCGGATTTTCCTCTTCATCTAAAAAATAAGCAATCTTACCACCGTCTTTATTTGCTTTGTTTAATTCATTAGCCAATAACTCGGCTAATTCGTCTCTCTTCGTTGAATCTTTTTCTGTTTTCTTTTTCATAACTTTTAATAAAACTAAATAGGGGTGACAGTAATATATACTGCCACCCCATTATAAACAATTTATTTTAACTGTTAAACAAATTATCAAAAGCAGCTGCTACATCATCTGTATTTGATTTTGATGTGGTAGCAGTTGGTGATTTAGGAGCAGCAGTTGCTTTTTGATCAGGAACTGGTGATTCTTCATCAACAATAGTGTTTACACTACCTTCTGTTGGAACTGAACCATCTGGATTCAACCATGCGTTCATTACTTCCTTCAATTCGTCATAACTGAATTCTGGGAATAAATCCAGAATATTTGTTTGTTGTACCAAGATTTCCTTTTGTGAAGGATCAATTGCGACATTTGCATTTGGTTTGACACGGATTGTAGTTTCTGGGAATGATTTACCAGAATCTTCTGCGGTACGAAACTCAACTACAATATCACGACCATTAACTAGATCGGTAATATCACCATAATCAACATCGCTGATGATACTTAGAATTTCTTGGTAAACGTTCTTACCAAATCCCCAGAAACGAACACCTTCATTTTCCTCACCACGAACGAGGATAGGAGCATAGGTACGCATCTTTGGTTCAAACTTACGACCCAAAATCCAATCTTCCTTATTTCCAGTCTTCTTCATACGATTCGACCACTCAACGATTGGGTCAGGACGATTGAAACTATCAGGAGATAGATAAGTCTTGTTGTTGATGTTGTAATGGAACTTCAACTCAATAAAAGGATTATCAGGTTGATATTTGTAGGGAACGATACGAACTACTTGTTTTCCAGGCTTTGGTTTCCAAATTAGGTTGGTTTTGTTGCCTTGGTTTGTTAGAGAGTTCAAACGACTCTTTAGTTTTGATATATCTAGCATATTTTAATTAGTTAATTGTTTAATTAGTTAATTGATAATTTAATAATTAGATAACTCATTCGAATTATTAAGACAACCAATTAAGTTGTCATCAATATATATGACACTCGAAAACTTTTCAACTTATTATATCAAAAATTTTGACGGAAACAATTTTGACTGACACTTCACTGGTTAAAATAATACTGTTTTTGTAGAGATTCCAATCTAATTGAAAGGTTTTATCAAAAACTCCACCGTTTTCTTCAGCAATCAATTTGTTCATCGCATTCAAAGTATAAAGAGTATTGGTCTCTTTTTTTCTGTGTACACTAATAGTAGATTTGAATTTGGATTGATTACCGTCAAGTTCTACGTTGTATGTAACATATAATTCTTTTGGATTGTTATTATTACATAAAACAAATATTTTACCATTGACAATATAAAAATTTTTTATTTCTTTTATAATATCATTATATTCTCTTGAGTTGGTAAATGTACACAGTAATTGTTTGTTTTTCATTTATTTATAATCAATTGTTCGCCGTTCACATTCCATAGTTTACCTATGAATTGCCCTGTTGTGTCATACCAATTATTTCTCTTATTATAAAAACCAAACTTTAATGCTTCTTCTAATGTATATTCCATCGTCAATGCTTTTTCTATGGCAACTGCATCTTGTTCTTTTTCTTCAGGAGTTCTTTCATCACCTTTTGATTGTTTTACGGGTTCTGGTTGTTGAACTGGTGCAGTTTGTTGTGGTTCAAATTCAATATTTTGTTGAGGCTGTTCTGGTTGATTATCTCCAGTAAAAATATTAACTTGTCCTTTTTTAGGATTTTCTTCAAAGTGAGTACCACGAGCAATAGCTTTTTGTTTATATTCAGGAGTTGGAAATGTTACAAGAATACCATTTGAATTGTATGCTTGTCTTTCTGGATATTTACCTTCAACCATTTTATTAAGGTATTGAGTAATAATTTTTACATCAACATTTGATTGCAACAAATATTCTCGTAATACTTCGATATGTTCTTGTTTAGACATATCAAATATACCATTTTCTATAGCAATATCGGTACTTGCTTTTTTTAAAGATTCTAAAAATATTTGTTTATTGTTCATAATTAAAATACATCCTCTTCACTTAGATTGGAACGATGAATTTCTGTCTTAAAAGAAAACTTACTTCCTCTTTCATTTCTTAATTCAATGGCAGAATAAAATGGTTTAACTTCTACTTTTCCACTTTCTTCTTCTTCTCTTATATCGAAGATAATATATAAATATACAACGAAATATGTTCCCTCTTTATTTTTACTAACTTGAAACTTGCTTAATCTAAAATTCTTATTTTCATTTGCGTCAATCAACTTCTTACCACTAGAAAATTCATTCTTAGTTCCCATTCTGTTAATAGTCTTACCATTAAACACAATAATAGGAAGTGTATCATTGTTTCCGAAGATTGCTTCTGCTGATATTTGACTTGCAAATTGTATAAACTCTTTCTTAATTTGATCTTCATTACCAACATTTATAAATCTATCTATGAACTTTTCATAAAATGTAATAGCTGCAATATTTGAATTAAAAATATTCATCGGTCTAAAAGTACCTTTATTCAAAGGAATATCACCTTTAATTGACGTATTAAAATATTCATTGTAAACTTTTAATGATGCATCTCTTACTTGTTTTACATCATCTGGCCCAGTTCCAATCAATTCAACCATGAACAAATTCTTATTATCAATCAATCTGACCTTTTCATTTATAGTATTAAATAATGATTCTGGTTGAATACGATTGATTTGTTGAACAAATATAGTTACATTCTTTTTAAGAGAATCAGTCATTTTTACCAATTCTTCATCTGATTCTCTAGCTTCTTGTAAAACACCAATTTCTTTTTCAATTGCATCCCATGAGTTAAACAAAGAAGAATATTTACTTCTTACGTAATTCATATCTTCTTGACATTTTTGTTCAATATTACCAAATATTTTTACAATTGTGTTTTTTATTTTTTGAGTAAAATCAGTCCAACCTTTTATCAATTCATCAGATACATCACCAATTTTAGATGCAATTCTATTTAATGACGACTTTAATGATGAAATAAATTCAATTTCAGTTAGTAATGTTTTACCTACATATATTTCTTCAAATATTGGATTTATATTTTCATTTTGAGGAAATACAGGAGCACCTCCACTAAATACTTTTCTTGGGTCTTCAATTTCTGGCGTTTCATCTTGTTTCAAAGATTGCAACCATTGATAGTATTTTTCTCTTTGTGCAGGTGTACCAGAAAAACTTTCTTTATCTGGAAGAATATCAAAAGCACCTTTCATTCTTCCAATACGATAAGAATCACCACCGGCTTTTAAAGAAACCATTGCGAATTTCTTTCCAGTACCAGTTATTTCACATAAACTATCATCCAAAGCAGATACATTTTTATCTTTTAACGCAGTTTCAATTTCCGAAATGCTGCAGTTATATAACAATACTACATCTGCGGTATTTTCTTTTTTCTTATCTTTACTAGCATATCCACTCTTATTAAATGAATCGTAAAACTTTTTAATGTCTTGATGAATAAACCCACTTGGCTTTGAAGTAGTAATATTAGCTAGAGTTACAGATGTACCAGATGCGAGTTCAATTCTTGATTTTATATCAGCATAATTTTGATATAATCTACTTTTTTCTATTAACTTATTTGCTCCCGCATCATTTAAAGATTGAATGTTTTGTAAAAGTTTTTCAATCTCTTCTGATAATTTTATCCATTTTAATATAGTTTCTTTTTCTTTTGAATAATAATCTCCATTTTCACCGAAGATTCTATATAATGGAAAACTTTCTCTAAGAGGTTGACTAAACGGCAAAGGCATTACTGTCTCAACCTCTTGTAACTTAACTTGTAAGTCTTTTAATTTTAAATTCGTGTCAGTGCTCATTCGTATATATAAATATTGATATATACACGAAAATCAAAGTTTTTAAATATCTATCACCATCATATTATCATAATTCTTACCAATATAACATTTTACTGGAAATTGATTATTTGACATCAATCGCTTTAATTCAATAAGAGTATCTTTTTTGTCTTCTTTATTACAATCAAACAAAACACTATCGTATGTGTATAATATAGCTTTAGTTTGTTTATTATTTAGATATTCATTTACTCTTACTAAAGATTCCATTCCAAATTCAGTTTCACTTGCTTGTAAAATATAATTAAATAACTTATTTGGACTTGGATCGTTAATGTGATTAGTAGTGATTCTTCGTTTATAGATAGGAGTTTCTACATAACCATTTTCATTGAAAAAATTCCATCTATGAGCAATATAATCACTCATTTTCTTAAAATAAGGTATTTCCATCAATTCAGATGGAATATTACCATACATACATTGAAATGTAAGATTCTTTGACGCTCTTATTTCATCAACCGTCAACGTTTCCTTACCATAATACAATTTACCAAGATATTCATAAACATTATGAGGTAGATTGTAATTAATCAGTTTAGCAACTAGATGGGGGTGGTAGGCGCTATAATCAATCATAAACAACATGCCATCGTCACCATATCTACTAATAAACGAAGTTCTACATTCATTTTCTTTATTTAAAGCACTATAGTTGACGTTACCGAACCTATTACTGGGTCTTCCTGTAGCAGTATATATGTTATATTGTGTATAAACATATTCATTCTTATCTTTGACTGTTTTGTTCTCAAAATGCCTATTAAACAATTCTACGTCAACTTTTAACCCATTGTATTCAAGTATTCTAAGATTTTCAGTAACTGTGTCATTTATACTATAAAAACTTTCATCAATTTTAACGGATTTAAGTCTAATTAAGACTGCTTCGTACATACTTTCAAACTTTTCCAGATGTTTTACCATTGGAATTGCTTTATTTAATTCTCCATACTTTTGAAACTTAGTTTTAATTACATTGTGTGCAGTAGTATCAAATTCGACGTAATCATCAACTTTACCATCACTAATAAAGAAAATAATGTTAATATCAAATAGATTTTTGATTGGAAACAAATGTAAACACTTTTTCTTATCAAAGACCCATTTTTTACCTTTTAATTTGTTAAAATCATTAGTAAGTGTATCTTTATCTATAAAAAAGTTACAATCTGGATGCGTTAAATTTATAACATATGTAGTTTTAAACTTAATACTATAAACCAAAACCATACACAATTCATCTATACACGGATGAACTTTATCATCTGATTGAATACATTCTAAAATAACATCCGATGAATTGTGACTTTCTAAGAAATTAATATATGATTGTTTATCTAAACACACCATGTAACGAATATAACACTATAAAAAGTAAAGTCAATTATTTACCGTTCCAAAATTCAAGAGGATTATTCAAATAATTCTTGATTCCTTTTATTCTTTTCTCAACATCATTTAGTGTTTGTGTATTTTGTTCTTGTACTCCATTTAATTCCAACACTTTATTTTTATATTGATTATTTTTAGGTCCAGTTATTATCCATTTAATATAAATTTTATTATAATATTGGGTATGTATATTGTCGTATTTATCTTTATTTACTTCCGTAATCATTAAATCATTTATTTTTTGAATAAAATAACGATAAATATATCCTTTTTTATAATTATTTGAATTAGGAATTGGTTTGAAATAAGAAGGATATGTTTGATTGGACATATCTATTCCACCTATACTAATATACTTTGATGGTATTATCATATCAATTTGGATTATTATTTATAGTATATTCATTTACACCGTCAGTTGTAAATGTAATTGCTTTACCTCTTATAGAACGAATGCCTGCTTTAATTGTAGTTGTCCAATTTCCATTTTCAATTTTGTGCGTTACATCTACAATTTGACATAAAATTTCTCTTTCTGAATATGGACTTGGTAAATTTTTAAGACTAAACATCTGAAATGTTCTTAAACCAGAAATACCCTGCAATGTCATTTCAACAGTAAAACCTGGCTGTTGTCCTCCGTATATATTACTATTGTTTTCAAAATCCATGTCGTTCATTATTGATATCAACAACGCTTCATTTGGTAATACTAAATTAACAATATTCCATCCAGTTTCTTTTCCGCCAGATGGTGTATTTGTAGAAGTAGTAGTTCTTGGTGCAGATGCTGCGGCTCTTGATGGAGGTGCTGGATTGTTTGGGTTTAATGGCCTTGTAACTCTAGGTCCAGCCTGAAGAGCGGCTGCTGCTCTTGTACCTGGTCTTGTAGGGTTTGCTGGAATATTTGGAGTACCTCTTCCTCTAGAAGCTGCGTCAGCTCTTGATTGAGCAGGTGCACCTGCAGGTGCATAAGTCTTAAATGACATTATATAAGAACCATTTGTAGCAGAAGAATTTTGAGGAGTTTTTTGCAACTGTTTCATTACTTCAAGATTGTCATCAACCAATAATGATTTAGCTCTTTTTGAACCAGTAACTGGAGTAGGTGGGAGTAAATTAAATCTATCACCATATGGAAATAACAATGGTTGATTAGCAGATACAGTTCCATTTGGATTTTTTGTAGTTTTATTTGTAGATGCTGATGCTATAACTTGATTTGCAGCTACATTTGAAAGTTGAGCGGTAAAACTTATATTTTTAATAAATTTATTCGTTGCACCAACATCAAATTGATATATCTTTAATTTAGTATATTGAATAAACTTTTTATCAACTATTTTTAGCTTGTGATCATCTTCTATTACAGCAAGTTCCCAAATTTTACCTGCAGCATTATTAATTTTACCTAATAATGAGTTATAAAAATTTTCAACCGTATCTGAAGATTTAGCACATTCAATTATAACTTTTGTATTAACATATAAATCATTTAAATTTCCCCAATAACCTGCTGGTTTTTCCGAAAAAGGTTCAGCCGAATCCCATCGTGGAAATGATTTCATACCACTTTGTTCTGTTTTTTTAATTGTACCAGAAATTGGTTTACTTTTATCTCCTAACTTATTTGAATATCTAAATCTATTAATAATACCATCCAAATTATCTCTCATTATAGATAAACCTGTACCAACTTCAGTAGATGTTTCTATCTTTTTTGCTAATCCTAAAAAATTACTTTCGACTTCAAATGAAAAAGTTTCCGATAGACCAAAACCAAAACTAACTACATTTTTTGATTTTGGTCTAACTTGTGTACCTGTTCTTAATATTTTAGCCACAGTTCTATCATACGGTTCTAATTTATTATAATCAAGAACTCTTAACGGTGATTGTGAAGAATAAATTGAAGGATTGCCAAATCCAAATTGCTTTTGATAGTCATTATCTTCAGGATCTTCTGGTTGAGGATAGTATATTCCTGCATTAAATTTAGGAGCCTTTGCATTTGGTATCAATAATACACTACCATCACAAGATATTAAATTTGGATGAGCACCAATAATAACATCTTTTGTATCTATTTCATATAAATCAAACGGATTCAAATCTTGTTTATTGATGCCAATAGGTTGTTTAAAAAATAAATTTGCTAATTCAATCAAAAACCCAAAAGTTACCCACACATCTTTTTGATCGGCTTTATCCCAATCGTAATCAGACTTTCCATTTAATATATCTTTATCACCATATTCCTCTTTTCTTCCAACAAAAAATCTATCTTCAATTTTTTTCTTTCCATTTTCATCTAAGTAAAAATTAAGTGGATTTATTTTTTCATCTTCATCCAAGGGTTCAAAAAAGTTTCTACCCAATTTAATACACGAAGGTAATTTAGTTACTCTTTTTTCAAGATAACTAGCAAATGATGATTGTACATCTGTTTTTGTATTATCAGATTCTGCTTTTGTTCCACCATTAACTAATACACCAGAATAATTTGCATGTTTAGACAATATTTCAGTCTTACAATCAAATGTAATACCATCTTGACTTGAAAAATCAAATCCACTAATTATTCCCATAGTAACATCATATAAACCATACGATTCTCTAATATTTTTATCATACAAAACAGAACCACTAACTGTAAATAATTCTTTTAATTTTTGTAAATTTGTTTGTCTTAAATCTAACAGAGAAGCAGGATTAAAATGATTATATCCAAATTCAACAAACGCACTTATTTTAGGTGAAAGAAAATACGGAGTCATGTACTCCAATTGTGCATAACCATAACATTTCCAATTTACTGTTATTTTTCTTATTCTTTCTTTTTGTATTACCGCATCTATTGATGTAATACCAGGCACAGGTAAAAATTTTTGAACAGTTCTTTTATCATCTGACAATGAGTTTGGAAATTGTACTAAATTACCATTATCAGATAAATCAAGAGTATGTTCTTTTCCATCTGCATCATAACCCAATACATTTTTATTATCAGGCACTCCATATGATTTATCAAAACCATATCCGCCTTGTAATATAAATCCACTCTTTTCAGGATAATTACTTTTCTCATTTACTCTACCAGTACCATTGGAAAATACTCGCACCCAAGGAGTCATCGGACCTTTATATTGTTGCCAATTACCATCATCAGTCCATGTAACTGACTGTGGATAATCAAATCCAATATCATTTTGTCTTCTTGTAAACTCTTTTATTATCCAAGATGGTATTGGATGCGGTGCCCACGGTCTATTATCCGGTGTTGTTGCCATAACTTATGAATTTAATAACTTAAAATCTCCAATAATATTGTTAATATTTTGTGGTATTCTTAATTGTATTCCAGCAGGTACACTTAGTTTACCATTACCCAATTTGTTTGCTTGAGCCAATACCCACCACAATGTAGAATCTTTATAATACTTATTAGCGAGAGAATCAAAAGTAGTTACTTCATTTGTAATAACATATAAATCATTATAAGCAACAGGTATAGTAGGATATAATAATGATTTATATACCCTTTTTCCATCCCATCTTTTATCTTGTTTTGCAAATGAATATCTATTCATAAATTATTAAGGAATTTGATTTGGTACGGGTGGAACTAAATTCTTTCGTGGTTTATCTGGAACCATTATTTTATCAGAGAACGAATCTACTTTTGATAATCTTAAACCTGCTTGTTCATTTATATCAAAACCATTTACATAATCTCCGTTTTTATCTAAAATTCTCCAAGCATCTCCAAAGTTGTTTCCACCAACAATAGGTCTTTCTTTTTCTAATAAATCTATATTTAAATTCAATTCACATTCTCTTGGAAATTGTGCATATTTTTGTTTACTATTTTTCCATAAAATTTTACCATTTAAATATGACCAATCGTTTTTGTCAGAGTATTCTTCACTCAATGTTTCCCATACACAGTTATCTGGTATGTTTACACTTACACTTTTTATTACTACTGGTTGATTTTTGTATATATCCCCTATTGTAAATTTAACTAATGGCGGTATGATAAATTTAGAATATATATTACTAGAAGTTTGATCTCCTTGTGTATAATTAGCAGGTTTAGTCAATCCAACCAAATAATTAATTCTTTGCCACATTGGCAATAATTCTTTAATACTATTAGCAACCGTATTAAATTTAAAACCAATAGTTCTAGAAAATCCTTTATATGATTGTAATTTATCTGCTCTACCAATATATTCTGTAGCAGACCAATCCGCAGTATAATTTTCATTTATACCAGTAACTGTAGCTCTAAATGGAATATATTTATCATTTACAATATCATGAAAATAAAATTTAATTAAGTCCGAATCATCATTATAAGAATCTTCAAATTCTTTCTCTGTCAGTACATTCAATGCATTTATTTTATCAAATGTATTTGTACCAGCAAAACCTTTGCCGTCTCTATCATCTAACAATTGTTTTCTTTTTTCAAATCTAAAACCCATCAAATAAGAACCGATATTATAATTAAATGGACTGGTACCCTTTTGTTGAGAATAAACATCTTTGGTTAATTGAGAAATATAATCATATCCAATAAAAGCGGCATTAGAAAATTGTGGATTTATTAAATCACTATCAGATGTAGTAAAAACTTCATATCCTGCATTTTTAACATTTGTTAATACTTTCTTTAAATTATCTTCAATTTGCTTTACCTTATCAGATTCTTTATCTGTGAACTTTGTCGGATACTTTTGATTGGATTCAGCATAATATGCCAAGTTAATCAACATTTCAGAATTTTTAAACTCTTGATCTGGACTTACATTTGATCCAACAGATTTACCATAACTTAAATCTTGATTAACATCTCCTCTTTGGGATAGTTCAACTTCTTGACTAAAAAGTTTAGGAAATGTTCCTGGTGAATTTCCATTCCACGGCCCTCTTTTACCTATAATTATATTTGTACCATCTGCTTGTTTAAAATATCTACCTCTTACACCCGTAGTTTGTTCAGTATCACCTTTTCTAATTTCATTGGTTCCGGCATACCATTTTTGAATTACCTTTTTATCAAAACTATATTTTAATGCACCATAAGGTTGTTGAAATACAGTTCTGGTTGATGCCATTATTCCGTAAGTAGATTCGCCTACTTTATACTGTTCACCATTTGGTTGACCTACAGGCACAAAAGCACCAAATAATGTACTTGATTTAAAAAAGTTTCCAATAGCAGAAAAAAATCCATTACTTTTACCTCCACCCCATACGTTTTGGAAATTTTTATTTGCGTTACTTGCAGTACTGCCACGAATTAATCCTTTTCCACCATATTTATTATTTATTGGCAAAGCACCAGAACCAACGGTTCCTTTTGGAGCAGTTGGTTTATTTAAACCTAACGCATTAGTCACTGCACCAAGTCCTAATGATCCAAGAACACCACCTAAATTTGGTTCTATATGTCTAGTTGGCCTTGATATTAACCCAAAAGAAGCAATACTAGTTGTAGCTAAAATAGGCAATAAAGGATTATATATCTTCGTTTCATTAAAACTATTTAATCCTTGTAATGCCAATTGTTTGGTTAAAAATATTACACCATTACCACTTACACTAAACTTTGATACTCTAACTACATCTTGTAATGCAGAACCAATAGGCAATGCTCTACTTTCAAATCTTTTAA